>JACLAB010004741.1_pt1 | contig 67358 bp, 69 predicted proteins | sample 8027921 | NCBI WGS metagenome assembly JACLAB01 (sample SAMN15725117, study PRJNA655200) | protist metagenome | isolation source: fluorescence activated cell sorting (FACS) single amplified genomes of... | place: USA: West Boothbay Harbor, Gulf of Maine | collected 2000-07-19 | reverse complement strand
AGCTTGCTTCATCGAGATTATTAAACATTTCTTCATTATTTAGTGATTTTTTTAAAACAACTTTCTTAGAATTGTCATTAATCTTAATTTTTTTATTAAGATATTCTTCAAATACGAGCTGATTTACATATTGATTGACAAATTGTATTTTAGAATACAACTCTTCTTCATCACTTAAGCTAGATAATTGTTTTTCTATTTTATAGTTTTCATATTCTCTGGTGAATTCAGTTGTTGTAATTTTTATATCTCCAACTTTTATTAGATGACTTTGACCAAAGTATGATCCAAACCCAATAAATAAAAAACTTATACCTAGAGCAGCGCTAAAAAATAATACTATTAGTTTTTTCATTTTATTTACAATTATTATCTGATATCAGTAAAACATCATGAAATATATAATATTTAATTGGAAATCATATTTAAATTTAAAAGAAACAAGCTCTTTATCAAAGCTTATTGCCTCAATTCCTAAGTCAAAAAAACATAAAATTATTAGCGCTCCTAATAATTTTTTTCAATTATCGATTCAGGCAAAATATATTAAAAATGCACTAGCTGCTCAAAATTTAGACTTACACGGATTAGGGGCCAGTACAGGATCTTTAGATATTAGTTTTCTCAAAGATAGTAAAATCAAATACTGTATTTTAGGCCATTCAGAAGTTAGATCGAATTTTAAAGACACAGATAATACAGTTGCTCAGAAACTTAACTTGTGTATTTCTGGCAATATAACTCCTATAGTTTGTATAGGGGAATCTAAATCTGTATATAAATCAAAAAATACTAAGAAATTTCTTAAAACACAAATAGACTGTATTTTTGATAAAAAGACTTCTTATAAAGAAATTATTGTTGCTTATGAGCCGTTATGGTCAATTGGGACTGGATTAACACCTAAAATGTCTGAAATTGACGATATCAGCAATTATTTACATGATATTTGTAAAAAATACTCTTTTAAAAAAATAAAAATTTTATATGGTGGTTCGGTAAATTTAGATAATGTGTCGGACATACTAAATTTACAAAAAGTGAATGGTGTTTTGGTTGGATCTGCATCTACCAAATCTGATTTCATAAAATACTTTAAATAAATAATGATAAACTTATTTTTAATTGTTAGTGCTGTTATAGGAGCTGTTCTCATACTCATTATTCTTTTCCAAAAAACAGAGGGTGGTAGTTTGGGACTAGGTACACAAACTTCACTAACTGGTGGAATGACTGCAAATAAATCTTCATTCTCAGGTATGACAAAAATTACATACGCCATTGGGTTTGGTTTTTTATTCTGGTGTTTATTCATGGGCGCTGTAATAACTAAGCAATATTCCTCATCAACAGACCTTGATGAGATTCAAGATCAAATAATTATTGATGAATCAATAGAGGAGCAAATTCCAGAAGTGCCTAATCAGTGAAATTAATTTTTGTTACCGGAGGTGTTGTATCATCACTAGGTAAGGGAATAGTCACTGCATCACTAGCCTCATTGCTTCGCTCCAGAGGAGTCAAGATTAAGATTAGAAAACTTGATCCTTATCTAAATGTTGATCCAGGTACTATGAGTCCCTATCAGCACGGTGAGGTTTATGTTACAGATGATGGTTATGAAACAGATCTCGACCTTGGTCACTATGAAAGATTTACAGATATAACATGTTCAAAAAATGACTCAATTTCTTCTGGCAAAATTTATTCAACAATATTAGCTAAAGAAAGACGAGGAGAATATTTAGGTTCTACTGTTCAAGTTATTCCTCATGTGACTGAAGAAATTAAAAAATCTATTACAAAATCATCACATAAAGATGATGTTATTATATGTGAAATAGGAGGAACAGTTGGAGATATCGAAAGCCTTCCTTTTTTAGAAGCTATAAGGCAATTTAAGAATGAGAGACAATTTGATACTTTATTAATACATTTAACATTACTCCCATATATTGAAACGTCAGGCGAGGTTAAAACAAAACCAACTCAACACTCAGTCAAAGAGTTACTAAATTCGGGAATTCAACCTGATGTCATTGTGTGTAGGAGTAATCAAAAAATTAGTAAAGAAGAAATTCAAAAAATTAGCTTATTTTGCAATGTACCTTCTAATGCTGTTATTCCTTCTTATGATGTTAAAAGTATCTACCAGGTACCTCAACTTCTTTCAAAATCAAAACTTGATGACTTAGTTGTTAAAAAATTAAGAATTAAGCCAGTTAAACCTAAGGATTTAACTATTTGGGAAAACTTTGAAATACTAGAGTCTAAAACAAAAGATGATTTAAAAATTTTTATTATTGGTAAATACGTTCATCTCAAAGATAGTTATAAATCACTCTATGAGGCTATTTATCATGCTGGAATTCATAATCAGGCTAACGTAATTATCAAATGGATTGACTCAGAGACCATCAATAAAAAAAATGTGAATGAATTATTGAAATCTGCTTCTGGTGTATTGATTCCAGGTGGTTTTGGAAATAGAGGTATCTCAGGAAAATTAGAGGCTATAAAATTTGCTAGAGAGAATAACGTACCCTTTTTAGGAATTTGTTTGGGAATGCAATTAACAATCATCGAATATGTTAAAAATGTGATTAAATTAAAAAATTCAGGTAGTTCTGAATTTGGTAATTATAAAAATAATATCATATCTCTTATGACAGAATGGAACTTAAATAATAAAAAAGTTAAAAGATCTAAAGAAAATGATCTTGGTGCAACCATGCGTCTTGGAGCTTATCCTTGCTATATAAAAAAGAACTCCCTTGCATCAAAAGTTTATCGAAAAAAAATTATTAGTGAAAGACACAGACACCGCTATGAGGTTAATCCTAAATTCAAATCAATCATAGAAAAGGGAGATTTAATTTTTTCTGGTTTTTCAAAAGATAAAAAACTTTTAGAAATTGTTGAAAATAAAAACCATAAATGGTTCTTAGCAGTTCAATACCACCCTGAATTAAAGTCTAAGCCTTTTAGGCCACACCCTATATTTTTATCATTTATTAAAAATAGTCTTGCACATAAAAATGTCTAAAAAAGTCAGTTTAGGTAAGATTAATATTAAAAATGATACCGATAGACTTTTATTAATATCAGGTCCTTGTTTATTAGAAAATGAAAGGTTGATCAGGAATGTAGCTACTAAATTAATTAAATTTTCTAATGAAAATAAATATGATTTAGTTTTTAAATGTAGTTTTGATAAAGCAAATCGTAGTTCCGGTAAAACTATCCGAAATAAAATTTCATTTGAAAAATCAATTGATATTTTAAAAAATCTCAAAGAGGATCTTAAGATACCTATAACTTCTGATGTGCATGAAACTAAGCAGATTGATAAACTAGAGTCTTTATTAGATATTATTCAAATACCTGCTTTTCTATGCAGGCAAACAGATTTAATTAGTGTTGCCGCACAAACTAAAAAAATTGTAAATGTAAAAAAAGGTCAATTTCTTTCACATAGAGAAGTTGAGAATATTATTTTAAAGATTGAAAACCAAAATAATAATAGGATTCTAATAACTGAAAGAGGTAATTCTTTTGGTTATAACTACTTAATCAATGATTTTAAAGGTATCCATTTTATGAAGCAATTTGGATACCCCATAGTTTTTGATAGCACTCATAGTGTTCAATTACCCGGTGGAATGGGTATAAAGAGTGGCGGTGCTAGAGAATATGTTGTTCCATTATCAAAATCTGCAGCCTCTTTAAGACTTGCAGGTTTTTTTATTGAAACTCACCCTAATCCAGAAAAGGCTTTAAGCGACGGTCCTAATATGATGCATTTACATAATATGCCCAAGCTTTTAAATTCTATTAACAAAATAAATAAGGCAGCGAAATAAAATGAAAATACAAAACATTATAGCAAGAGAGATATTTGATAGTAGAGGAAATCCAACTGTTGAATGTGAATTAACTATTGAAGGTTCACCTCTTTCATTTAGAGGTATGGTTCCCTCAGGCGCTTCAACGGGTAAGTTTGAAGCTTTAGAATTGCGAGACGGTGATAAAAATAGAATGGGAGGTAAGGGTGTTTTAACAGCTGTGTCTAATGTTAATGATCTAATTAAGTCCAACGTACTCTCAAAAGAATTTACTAACTATCAAAATTTTGATGAATTTTTAATAAATTTAGATGGAACTGAAAACAAATCTAAATTCGGAGCTAACGCTATTTTATCTTTAAGTCTAGCTTTTTACAAAGCATGGTCTCATCTAAATTTTGGGAATATATTTCTATCTCAAGGAGATAAAAACTTAACTATTCCTGTTCCAATGTTGAATGTTATTAACGGTGGGCAACACGCAGACAATGATGTTGATTTTCAAGAATTTATGATTTTACCTATAGGATTTAATTCATTAAAGGATGCGCTTGCTGCTACACATGCAGTTATATCTAATATTAAAAGTGATTTAAAAAGTAAATCACTAAATACTAACTTGGGCGATGAAGGTGGATTTGCTCCAAATTTAAAATCTCACTTAGATGTTTTAGATCTTATTTGTAATTCTATAGATAAAGCAGGCTTCAAACAAAACGATCATTTTAAGATATCTCTAGATTCAGCATCAAGTGAATTTTATTCAGATGGAAAATATAATTTTGAAGGAAACAGTTATTCAACAGATCAAATGATTGATGTTTATAAAAATATTTGTAAAAATTATCCTATATTTTCAATTGAAGATGCTTTAAATGAAGAAGATTATGAAGGCTGGACTGAAATAACTAATCAGCTTGGATCACAAATTCGTTTGGTTGGTGATGATTTATTTGTAACTAACTTAGATAAATTGAAGATTGGTATCGAGCAAAAGCAAGCAAATAGTATTTTAATAAAATTAAATCAAATAGGTACTGTTACGGAGACTCTTAAAGCGATTGAAATGGCATCAGATAATAATTTTGCTTCTATTATGTCTCACAGATCAGGTGAAACTGAGGATTCCTTTATATCTGACTTGGCTGTGGCTTCCTCATGCCCGTTGATTAAAACAGGATCTCTCGCGCGTTCAGATAGGGTTGCTAAATATAACCAACTACTTAGAATATCAGAAAGTGATATGATTCAAGGGTATGCTGGTAAATTAAGTGAAGTTTTTAAAAGCTAATAATATAATTAATTTATTTTTTGCATTTGTTATAATTTATCTTATTTATCATACTATTTATGGAAAATTTAATATTGGAAACTATCTAATTCACCAATTTGAGCATAAAATGTATTTAAAACTTCAGGAAAAATTAAAAAAAAATATGATAGACTTAAACGTCGACTTACATTCGTTTTATTCTAATAAAGATGATTATATTGATGAAATATCTAAACAGAAGAATTCCAATCCATCAGACTCTGAGGTAATAATTAAACTAGATTAAATGGTAAAAAAAATTAATAACTCTTTTTCTAATGATGAATTGACTCAGTTTTATGAGAAAATGTTTCTTATAAGAAAATTTGAAGAAAAGGCAGGTCAGCTTTATGGTGCTGGTAAAATTGGTGGCTTTTGTCATCTTTATATTGGTCAAGAAGCTGTAGTGATAGGAATTTTATCATCAGTTAAATCTGAAGATACTGTCGTTACCTCATATAGAGATCATGGCCATATATTGGCACGTGGTGTTGACCCAAAATTAGTTATGGCGGAATTAACTGGAAGGAAAGATGGCATTTCCAAAGGCAAAGGTGGCTCGATGCATATGTTTTCTAAAAAAAATAGATTTTATGGTGGGCATGGTATTGTAGGAGCTCAAGTTCCAATTGGAGTGGGGCTTGGTTTTGCTCATAAGTACAGAGAGGAAAAAAAAATTAGTAGGGTTTACGTTGGCGATGGGGCAATGAGTAACGGACAGGTTTTTGAAGCTTTTAACTTAGCCTCATTATGGGAATTACCTGTATTATTTATAATTGAAAATAATAAATATGGCATGGGAACAGCAGTCAATAGGTCTGCTGCCGGAAATGAATTATTTGAAAGGGCAACAGTCTTTGGTATCAAGGGTGAAAAAATAAATGGAATGAATTTTTTTGATGTCAGTGAGGCGGCTATAAGAGCTAGGGAATACATTTATGAAAACTCCAAACCTTATGTAATTGAAATGGATACTTATAGATATCGAGGTCACTCTATGTCTGATCCTGCTACCTATAGATCAAAAGATGAAGTTAATGATATGAAGTCTAACGATCCTCTCTTAAATATGAAAAAGGCTCTAATTGACGATTATAAAATTGATGAAGATAAATTATCTAAAATTGAAAGTGATATAAAAAAACAAATCAAAGATGTTGAAAAGTTCTCATTAGAGTCCCCTTTACCAGAGTTAGAAGAGTTATTTACTGAGGTGTATCTATGAAAATTCTCCTCCCAGCATTATCCCCAACAATGGAAACAGGCAACTTAGTGAAGTGGCTTGTTGAAGAAGGTCAAAAAGTAAATTCTGGAGATTTAATAGCTGAAATTGAAACAGATAAAGCAACTATGGAATTAGAAGCTCCCGATGATGGTACTATAAATCAACTTGTTGTTTCTGAAGGAACAGAAAATATTAAAGTTAATTCATTAATAGCTATCTTAGATGTAGAAGGGGAAGACTTAGAAAATGATGTTACCCCCTCTGATGAGATAGTCACTAAAGAACAGCCAAAAAAAGAAGTTGACTCATCAATTAGTATTAACTCTATCATTAACAGCTCTGAGGAAAATAACTCTAACTGGACAGAAGTTGAAATAACAATGAGAGAGGCTCTAAATCAAGCTATTGTTGAAGAAATGAATAGAGATAAAGACGTATTTTTACTTGGTGAAGAAGTTGCTGAATACAATGGTGCCTATAAAGTTACACAGGGTTTATTAGATAAATTTGGAAAAAAGAGAGTTTTGGATACACCCATCTCTGAACATGGTTTTACAGGTTTGGCAATAGGAGCTGCCATGGCAGGACTTAAACCAATTTGTGAATTCATGACATTTAATTTTTCAATGCAAGCAATTGATCAAATTATAAATTCAGCTGCAAAGTCTTTATACATGTCAGGCGGCGAGATCAATGTTCCAATAGTATTTCGTGGTCCTAATGGTGCAGCTGCAAGAGTTGCTGCCCAACATAGTCAGTGCTTTATATCATGGTTTTCCCATATTCCTGGTTTGTTAGTTGTTGCTCCCTCAAATGCTAGAGATGCAAAGGGACTACTAAAAAGCTCAATTAGAAATCCCAATCCTGTAATTTTTTTAGAACATGAGCTTTTATACAAAGAAAAAATGATGGTCCCAGAAGAGGATGAATTTGTTATCCCTCTAGGAAAGGGTAAAATGATTTCTGAAGGTGACGATGTCACTATTATTGGCTTTAGTATGAGTGTTCATAAAATTTTAAACGCCTTACCAGATATTAAAAGCCTGAATATAAATGCAGATATTATTGATTTAAGATCCATAAAGCCTCTAGATGAGGATTTGATTTATAAATCTGTTAAAAAAACTAATAGAGTTGTAATTGTTGAAGATGGGTGGGGTAATACTAGCTTCGGTTCACATTTATCGTATTTAATACAATCAAACTGTTTCGATTACTTGGACTCTGAAATAATCAAGGTGAGTGGAAAAGATGTTCCTATGCCTTATGCTGAAAATTTGGAGTCTTTAGCTCTTCCTACTAAAGATGAAATAGTTTCTGCGGTCAAAAAAGTTACTTATAAAAATTAATGCTATTTGAGGTAAATCTTCCTTCTCTTTCCCCTACTATGGAAGAGGGTAAAATAGTAAAATGGATTAAAAAAAAAGGTGACTATGTATTGAGTGGGGAAGTGCTCTTTGAAGTAGAAACTGATAAAGCCACAATGGAATATGAGTCTCCCGAGGATGGTCATTTAGCAGAGATTTTTATAGATGAAGGCAGCACTGCTAAAGTAAATCAACTTGTTGCTTTGATATCTGAATCTAAAGATTATAGCAGCAAGGATGTAGATGCTTTCATTTCTTCCAAAGAATCAGACAAACCCTCCGATGATATTATTGAAAATAAGAATATGAATTCTCAAGTAATTAGCAGTGATATAATAGAAATTTCTAATTCAATTGCCATTACCCCCTTAGCAAGAAAATATGCTCAAAGAAACAATATTGATTTAGAAGGAATTACTCCTGCGATGAGAAGAATTCACCTTGCTGATTTGATAACCGTAAACGATGCATCTGAATTAAATTCTAATAAAATATTTATTACCCCTTATGCTAAAAAGTTAGCTTCTGAAAGTGGAGTTAACACAGATAATATTAAAGGATCTGGACCATTGCATAGAATTATAAGTAAAGATATCATATCTAATAAGTCTATGGAGCAGCCACCTAAAATCAATAAATTAAGACAAGCTATTGCAAAAGCAACTATCCACTCTAAGCAAAATATTCCTCACTTTTACTTAAATTCTAAAGTGAATATGAATGAATTATTGCAATTTAGAAAAAATCAAAAACAAAAAGGCAATAAGTATTCTTTTAATGCTATTATGATGCACGCCATTGCCAAAGCCTTTAAAAATTTTACTGAAGCAAATTGTACATATAAGGATAATGGAGAGTTCGTAGTCCATGATGATATTAATGTAGGAATTGCCGTTGATACAGACACTGGTTTAAAAATGCCTGTTTTAAAAAATATTAATGAAAATAATTTAGATAATATAAATAAAGATTTATCAAATTTAATTAATTTAACTCGAGACAACAAAATTTCTTCCTCTGAGTTATCTGGGGGTGTTATAAGTATTTCCAATCTTGGATCTTTTAATATCAGAAGCTTTGACGCAATCATTCTTCCAGGCCAAACTTACATCTTGGCTGTTGGGCAAATATTTGAAGATGTTTATGTCAATAAAGGAAAAATTGAGATTGCTAGTTTTGTAAATTTAACCCTATCTTGCGATCACAGGGCTGTTGATGGTGTACTTGCCTCGCAGTTTTTTTCTAGTCTCGTATCAAATTTGGAGAAAATATCTAATGTCTAAAAAATATGATTTATCAATAATTGGAGGTGGTCCCGGTGGATATGTTGCTGCGATTAAAGCTTCTCAATTAGGTCTCAAAGTAGCACTTTTTGAGGAATTTAAGCTTGGAGGCGTATGTCTTAACTGGGGATGTATTCCAACAAAGTCTCTTTTACACTCAGCTGAATTTATGGAGGAGGCTACTCATTTTGGCCTTGATAAGAAAGACTTATCAAAAATTGCCTTAGAAAAAGTTGTCAAAATGTCAAGGTCTGCCTCTGAAAATCTTTCAAAAGGTGTCAGCGGTCTTATGAAAAAAAATAAAATTGATGTTTATAATCAAAAGGCTATTCCTGAAATTAATCAAAATAGTTTTACTATCAATATTGAAAATGATTTTGTGGAGTCCGATAAAATTATTCTAGCTACAGGTTGTAAATCTCGAACAATCGATGACACATCCTTTTCAGATGTAATTTGGAGTTCAAAGGAGGCAATGATACCTAAGTTTCTTCCTAAAAAACTATCTATTATAGGCTCTGGAGCTATTGGAATTGAGTTTGCTAGCATTTATAATGCTCTTGGTAGTGAAGTCACAGTATTTGAGTCTCAAAATAGAATTCTACCACAATTTGATGCTGACATTTCAAATGAGGCAAAAAAAATTTTTGAAAAAAAAGGAATTAAATTTGAATTAAATGCAAATATTGAAAACATAAAAGATAAAAAAACCTCAGTTACTTTTAGTAATAATGATAAAGAAACTCTTTCTGATGCCTTGATCATTTCAATAGGGGTTATTCCTAACTTGGATAATAAAATAATTGAAAAGACATCTATCACAACTGATAAATCTGGCTATATAGAAACCAATAATAATTATGAGACTGGCATTAAAAATATTTTTGCCATTGGAGATATTATAGGAGGACCTTGGTTGGCTCATAAAGCAATGCACGATGCAATTAATTGCATTAATTTTATTGCAAAGGGTAATTCTACCCACAAACCTAAAAACCATGAAATTCCAGGATGCATATATAGCTTGCCTCAAATTGCTACAGTTGGATATACTGAGCAACAATTAAAGGATAATAAAATCCCATATAAAAAGGGAAACTTCCCTTTCTTAGCTAACGGAAAATCTCAAACAATGTCTAACGTTCATGGCTTTGTAAAAACACTATTTAATTCGGAAACAGGAGAGTTTTTGGGTGCGCATTTAATCGGCCCTGATGTTACTGAAATGATTTCAACTTTTGGGCTAGCCATGACATCTGAGTCGACCGAGGATGAATTTATAAATACTATTTTTGCTCATCCAACCTTATCTGAGTCAATTCATGAAAGTGTACTTTCTGCTTTTGATAAACCGCTTCATTTTTAATGACTATCAGACATCCAGAAAAAATAAAAAAGTTTAATCCGACAATTTTAAAAAAACCTAATTGGATTAAGGTAAAAGCCCCTACATCTAAAGAATATAGTGACACCTTAGAATTAGTTAAAAAATACAATCTTCACACAGTATGCCAGGAAGCAGCTTGTCCAAACATTGGAGAATGCTGGTCAAAAAAACATGCTACTTTTATGATATTAGGTGATACTTGCACAAGGGCATGTTCTTTTTGTAATGTTAAAACTGGCAAACCTTTTTCTATTGACCCCATGGAGCCTTTGAATGTTGCTAAATCAGTATCTAAGCTAAATTTAAAACATGTTGTCATTACAAGCGTAGATAGAGATGATCTTTTTGATGGAGGGGCAGGACAATTTATTTCAACTATAAAATACATCAAAGAATTGTCACCTCATACGACTATAGAAATCCTTACACCTGATTTTTTAAGAAAAGGTGAAGTTTATAAATCTATTGTGGATGCAAACCCTGATGTCTTTAATCATAATATCGAAACTATCAAGCGTCTGTACAAAGCAATTAGACCTGGTTCTATCTATTTAGAAAGTCTTAATCTTTTAAAAACTGTAAAAAAGTATGATCATAGAGTTTTTACTAAGTCTGGTTTGATGGTAGGTCTTGGAGAGGAAATTCATGAAGTAAAAGAACTCTTAGTTGACCTGAAACAGCATTCTGTTGATTTCGTCACTATAGGGCAGTATTTACAACCCTCAATTCACCATGAAAAAGTACATAAATTTTATTCACCTGATGAATTTAAAGAGTTAGAAAATTACTGTTTTACTTTAGGTTTTAAAATGGTCTCGTCCTCACCTTTGACTAGGTCTAGCTATCATGCAGATGAAGATTTTAAAAAATTAAAAGAAGCTATTTAACTCTCTAAAAGAGAAACACTAGACCAACATGCAATAAATTTACCCTCTCCAATAAGTCCAGATTGTTCATTTGTTGTAGCTTTAATTGTGATTTGATTATTACTAATAGTTAAAATTTTACATAATTTTTTTATCATCTTGTCATAATAGGGGTTAACTTTAGGCTCTTCTGATACAATCATGATATCTATGTTATTTATTGATAATTTTTGATTAGACATTTTGTTTAATGCATAATCTAAAAAATCAATGGAATTTCTTTTATAATTTCTTTTATTGTTTGGAAAATAAGTTCCTATATCTCTTAAAGATAGTGCTCCTAATATCGAGTCTGTAATTGCATGCAATATGACATCACCATCTGAATGTGAAATAACTTTAATTCTAGTTTTAATTTTCACCGCACCAAGATTGATGTGATTTTCAGTTTTACATTTTTCTATTCTATGAATGTCATATCCCAATCCAATTCGAAAATCCTTTCTGAAAAATTTAATTGACTCAAAATCTTCTTTGAAGGTTATTTTATTATTTTGGTGACGATCCTTAAGATATTTAATCTTAAATCTTTTATCACTTAATCTAAAGAGTTGGCTATCATCGGTCAAATTTTTATTTTTGTTAATTTTATGAAGGTTAGTAATTATTCTTTTTTTAAAAGCTTGAGGTGTCTTAATAAGTTTCAGTTTTTTTCTATTAGTATCAATCCCATCTAACAGAACTGTATCAGGGCATTCTGAATAAGGAATGACGCAATCATATTTATTTTCCTCTATTAATTTAACTAAATTTACAATTAATTTATTGAAAAATAGGGGCCTTGCACAATCATGGATGATTACATAGTTAGAATTATACTTTGATTTAGTTAAGGCGTTTATTACGCTTTCCTGGCGAGACGCACCACCTTTTATAATTTCTATGTTATTTAGTGTGTCTATAATTTTTATTTTTCTATCAATAACTAGGGTTAATTTCTTAAAATTTTGTTTTTTAATAAATTCAATATTATGCTCTAAGAGCGTTTTATTGTTAAATTTTGATAAAAGCTTATTATCTTTTTTTGAAAATCTTGTACTATTACCTGCTGCTAAAAGCACAAAATGAATTTTATTATTAATTAATGTCAAATTATTTAAATAAGTTATCTGGTTTAATTCTTCTATCTGTTTTTTTTATCCTTTTTATTTTAACCATTTATTCTTTAATTTCATCAAATGAAATAATTCGTGATGCTGAGCTAATTCAATATATTTTTATTGCGGATATTGTTTTTTTTCTAATTCTTCTTCTTTATTTAGCCCTTTTTTTTATTAATTATATTAAAAGTAAAAAAAGAGATATTATTGGTTTGAGATTGTTTAATAAATTTTTTCTTTTTTTTGGAATTTTTTCAATAATACCAAGTGGACTAATACTTTTATCATCAGCTATATTTTTTAATATTGAATTAAGTACTTGGTTAGGCCCTGCATTTAAATCTTCAGTCAATAACTCATATCAGCTAGCTCAGAGATATATTGACCAAACTGAAAGAGATTTAATTGTCGACTCAAAATTTATAAGAAATTATGTTTTAGCGGAGCGCCTGATAGATAGAGATATAATTGAAAGATTTGATATCGCTACAGTCTATAATGTAATAAATGAAAATCCTTTTATTGAATATTTTACTAAAGAGACAAGTTACGAGCTCTCTGCAGACAATTTTAAAAGAGTAAGTGAGATTACAGAGGATGATATAACAATATACTTTTATGATCAGCAATTATTTTCTAAAATAAATTTATACGAAGATAGGTATTTAATTTTATTGAAAACTATAGACCTCGAAACTCTCAATTATTATCAAAATATCATAAATTCATATAACGCTATTAATTCTATAGACAGTGATAAGAAAAATATCCAGATAACATTTTTTACTATTTATACTGTTTTATCCGTAAGCCTTATTATAATTTTCATAATCATAGGAACAAATTTTAGTTTTAGATTGGCAAAGCCCATTAGAAGCCTTAATTCTGCAATTATCTCTTTAAAAAAAGGTAATTTTGAACATCAAAATATTGAAAAATCTAATGACAAAGATGACATTTCTCAATTAACAAACTCATTTTATGATATGAGTAAAACTATATCAGCTCAAAGAATTAATCTTGAGGAAACTAATAATACAATCAGTGACCAGTTACAATTTATTAATAACATCATTAAAAATTCCCCATATGGAATTTTTGTTATCCATAATAAAGAATTAATTTTTCAAAATGATGCCTCAAATATCTTTAAAGAAAATGAAAAATCTTCATTTTTGTTTTTAAAAGAAAAAATTATTAATGGCTTAAAGAATAAAAACCAAAACTTTGATAGTTCTTTTGAAATTAATCTGAATATAAATATTGATAATGAAAACAAAGTTTTTTTTATTAAGTCTATATTTATTTCTAATAATAGCTTATATGATCAAATTATTATATTTAATGACTATACTGACTTGATTTCAGCGGAAAAAAATAATGCAATTGCAGATCTTGCTAGAAAAATATCTCATGAAATAAAAAATCCCCTTACACCAATGCTTCTATCAAGTGAATTCCTAGAAAGTCAGCTTGAGAATGAAGATTTGAAAAATTCTGTGATATCGATTAAAAGACAAATTTTTCTCATCCAAAATCTAGTAAATGAATTTTCCTCTTATGCTAGACTTCCAAAACCTAAAATTGTTAAACTTAATATTTCAGATATCGCAAATATTTATATTGAAGAATATAAAAAAAATTATTCAAATATAATTTTTAATAGTAAAATTGAAAACAATATCGTTCATAATTTTGATCAATCCTATATTGATATTATTTTTAATAACCTCTTTAAAAATTCAATTGAGGCCCTCAAAGATATAAAAAATCCACAAATTGAACTGCTACTATCCATAAATGATAATAAATTAAAATTGATTTTTTTTGATAATGGCCCTGGTTATGAGGGCGATGTCGGTGATTTATTGAAGCCTTATTTTTCAACTAAAAATTCTTCTGGGCTGGGCTTATCTTTAATAAGTAAAATTGTTAATGAAAACAATGGTGATTTGTTTATAAAAACTAATAAATACTCAGGGTTCAAAGTAGAAATATGTTTTAATGTCTAAGATACTAATAATTGATGATGAAATTGAAATTTGCAAACAAGTTTCCCTCATATTATCTAAAAATGGTTTTGAAACTAAATATGCAACCTCTTATAAAGACTTAAACATTATAATTAAGGATGGTTTTGATTTTGATCTCGTTCTAGTTGACTTGTGGATTAAAAACAGTTCTAAGCAAGGAATTGATATTATTCAAGAATTAAAATCTCTTTTTTCAAATTTAATAATTATATCTTTTAGTGGTCATGCAAATATAGATAATGCTATTGAGTCAGTCAAAGCTGGAGCTAATGATTTTATTGAAAAGCCCTTTGAGTCTAAAAAACTCATTCATATTATTGAAAAAAATTTACTTGAACTTAAACAAAGAATTACAATTAATAATTATAGAAGCCAAATATCTTTTCATTCTAAAGTTAATTTGATTGGACTTCCAACATTCATGGACCCCATAGAAAAAAAATTAGAAAAAGTTAAAATTTATAACTCTATTTTAATTCACGGTCCTAGTGGTATCGGAAAGAGCTTTCTGGCAAATAAAATTCATATGCAATTATCATCAAATAATACTGATACTTTTATAAATATGAATGAGAACTTAATGAATGAAAGTGATCTTCTCAAGTTTAACTCACTACATAATTATTTTACTATTTATTTAAATGATTTTGAAAAGTTTAATAAATTAGAAATATTGAATTATCTTAATTTAATCAAAAATAAAAATATTAATGCTGTTATTATCTTTGATACTAAAAACTATAATAAAGATGATCCATTATTAAAAGCTATTGATTTAACCTTTCAGCTAGATCCCTTAGAAAAAAGAAGAAATGAAATATTTAGTATTTTTGAACATTACATTAATATATTTTCGAAAAAAAAATTTGAAACAGTACCTATTATTGATGAAAAAATATCTGATATCCTTAACAGTCACAATTGGCCAGGAAATATATTTGAATTAATGAATATTTCAGAAATTCTGATTAATAATACAGAAAATCCTAATGAGGCTATTACTTTAGATTTAGTAAAAGATATTATAAGTTCTTCTGTCAACAATGCTGATATCTATGATCTAAATTTCAAAGAAGCAAAAAATAAATTTGAAAAGGAGTATTTAGAGCAAAAATTACGTTCTAATAATTGGAACATGACTCTTACTGCAAAAAATTTAAATTTAGATAGAGTATCATTGTATAGAAAAGTTAAGTCACTTGGTATTAATATAGAATAATGAATATTTTAATTTTAGGCTCTGGTATTGTTGGCGCTAATCTAGCTAACAAATTATCAGAACAAGGAAAAAATGTTTTTTTAATTGATGATGATGCTAAAGAGTTACAAAGATTATCTGAGAGATATGATATAAAAACTATTTTTGATGATCCTTTAAATCCAAATTTTTACACAAACTTTAAAACGAAGATAGATTACTTTATTGCTGTAACTAGAAGTGATGAGAAAAATATAATTACCTGTAAATTTGCAAAAGAATTTCTCAAAGTTGATAAAACTATTGCAAGAATTAGAAATCAAAATCTCATCTCTGATGATAATAGAAACCTTTTAATTGAATCAAATCAATTCTTAGATCATATAATTTCACCTGAACAAGAAGTTGCCAATAACATCTTTGATAAAATCCACTTACCTGGTGCTTTCTTTAGTGAAGAGTTAGTTTCAAATGAGTACCTACTGATTGGTATGCAATCTTCAGATTTATTTAAACATCATACCTTTGATGAAATTAAAGTATTCTTTAATGAGAATGATATTTGTTATGTAGGCCATTTATTTTCAGACTCTATTAACTTTGATTTTAAAGAGATATCCCATTCTGATCAATTATATCTTCTTACTAAGAAAAAATTTCTTAATAAGCTAATTAAATTTTTTGGATATAAAGATTACGTATTAGATATTTTAATAGTTGGTGGTGGAAATATAGGTCAAAATTTATCACAATTAATAGAGTCTGATGACCAGCAAATAAATCTTAAGATATTAGAACATAGCAAAGAAAGGTGCGATTATCTTGCAAGCACTCTAAAAAATACTTCTGTTTTTCATGGTGACGCGCTTGATCAATCTATTTATGAAGAAATTAAGTTGAACACCTCAGACCTAGTTATTACTGTTACAAATAATGATCAAATCAATACTATTTTATCTATAATCGCTAAGAAAAGAGGAACCAAATCAGTTTTTTCAGTTGTTAACAATGAATCATTCTCCTCTTTTGCTAATGATTTAGGCATAGATGTTATTATTAATCCGAGGGAGCTTACTACATCACGTATAATTGAAAAAATATCTGAAGGCTCACTTCTATCGTATCATTCAATATTAAAAGATAATTTCTTAATTTATGAAGTTAAATATAAAAATGAGTTATTTGAAAATATAAAAAAATCATCTGATATAACTCATATTTGTACTATTTCAAATGGTGATATTAAATTAGCAAAAACGGATTACTTGCCTGTAAACAACGATGTATTAATTTTATTAATTGAAGATAAAAATTGCCACATATTAGAAAAATTTATCAATGACTATTGATGATACTTTTTTTCAAGAGGTTCATTCTTTTTTTAAAGACCTATCAAGGAAATACATAATACCTCATATTGGAAAATTAAATGAATCGGATATATCCGATAAACCAGATAACTCAAAAGTAACCAAATATGATTTAATAGTTGAGGAAGAATTAATTACATTTTTTAAAAGTAGAGGTTTCCAAAATATAATCTCAGAAGAACACTCTTCAGATTTATTAGATTATAATGAATATATGACCATTGATCCCATTGATGGAACAAGAAACTTTATCAATGGAATTAATAAAGTTGTAATGATGGTATCCTACATCAATAATAATAATTCTATATTTTCAATTATTTATAATCCTACCAATGATACTTTTTATCATACGGTCAATTCAAATATTTATAAAAATTTCAAACCCTTAAATCCTTTTAAATATAACGAACATATTGGCTATTTAGGCGATCATGCAAAAATCTTTTTTAAGAATTTAATTTCAAATACTATTGACAAAAAAAGATCAAGATCGATAGGCTATGATGTAATCGAAATCATTGAAGGTAAGAGGTCATTTATGACCATATATGGATCGAAGATATGGGATTTATTTCCAGCTATGAGTTTTTTAAAAATTTTAAATTTTAAAACAAACTTAATTAATATGAATTTTGATTATTCAAAATTAGAACAAAAAATTATTTTTTATGCGGAAATCTAAGGTTTTATTTATTGGATTGGGAACTATGGGTTCCCATATGGCGTCTTATTTAAACAAACCTAATAAATATGATTTGTATGTTTACAATAGAACCCAAAAAACCCAAAAAAAATGGCTAAATAAGAATTTAGCTAATAAGTATAACTTCGAAGATGATATTCAATTTGATTTTATTATTACCTGCTTAAAAGATGATAGGGCTATTAACGATATAGTAAAAAAAATTATAAAAATAAAATGTTTTCATAAATCAAGTATCTTGATTGATCACTCTACAATTTCCTTTGATCAAGTATCTCAGTTGAATCAAATCGTAAAAAAAAACAAATTTAAATTCGTAGATGCCCCAATAACTGGAGGTGAGGAGGGTGCTAAAAAAGGCTCACTATCTATTATGGCAGGAGCAACCCATAATTCATTCTTAAAGATCAAACAAGTAATTAGTTGCTATTCTAAAAGTGTCGTACACATGGGAAATGTTGGCTCAGGGCAATTAACTAAATTTACTAATCAAATTCTTATATGCGGCATTCTTTATTCAATATCAGAGGCACATATATTTAGTAAAAAGAATAAATTGAATCAAAAAAAACTTTATGAAGTAATTAAGAATGGTGCTGCAGGTTCATGGCAATTTACTAATAGATATCAAACTATTGTTAATAATAAGTTTAATTTTGGATTCTCTACCAAATTAATGGAAAAAGACTTAAGATATGTTCTAAGGCACTCCAAAAATAAAGGCATAAGTCTTAAACTTACTAAGGAGGTTCATAAAAAGTATCAAAAGTTACAATCGACTATATATAAAAATCAAGATACATCGAGTTTGATAAAAGCTTTTTTATCTTGATACCTTATTGGAAGAAAGGCTGTCGTTATCTCTTAAACAATGACCCAGTATTTAAAAAGTATTACAATCCAGATCATTTTCTAAAACTCAATCATAATAAATTTGATGTTCTTTTTAAGTCAATTTGTTCTCAACAAATTTCTGTATCAGCTGCAATGTCCATCTACAAAAAAACCAAAAAAATCATTGGTAATGTTAATTACAAAAATTTTAAGGATAAAGCAGACATGGTTGATGATCTTCCAATAACACTCAATAAAAAAAAATGCATCCTTTCATTAATAGAAAATTATCAGATAGTTAACGCCATTAAAAAAGATATTACTTTTTTAAACCCCCCTCCTTATGAATTGACTAAAATCTTTGGAATAGGGCCTTGGACAGTAGAGATGTTTGGTATTTTTTATCTTGGTATATCAAATATACTACCTAAAGGTGATTTGGGCCTAATTAATGCCTATAAAAAAAACTACCAAGACGAGAACCTTTTATATTTTGACTCTAATAGTAAAATTTGGGGTAATTATTCAACAATTGTGACTTGGTATTTGTGGTCTTCTTACGACGATGAACCTCTTTATCTATAGAAATAATTGATATAATTCTAAATGGACTTAATAGAATCTATATTTAAATTAAAGGATAATAAAACATCCTTTAAAAAAGAAATTTTAGCTGGTTTGGCTACATTTCTTACAATGGCATATATAATGGTTGTTAACCCAGCCATTTTGTCTGAAACGGGAATGGACTTTGATTCCGTCTTTGTTGCAACAATCCTTGCTTCTTTTATTGCTTGCCTTTTAATGGGTTTTTTAGCTAATTGGCCAGTTGCTTTAGCTCCTGGAATGGGCTTAAATGCTTTTTTCACTTATGCTGTCGTATTTGGTATGGGCTTTACTTGGCAACAAGCATTAGCAGCGGTTTTATGCTCTGGTATTTTATTTCTAATAATTAGTATTTCTCCTTTAAGGGCTTACCTAATTAATGCCATACCTAAATCATTAAAATTTGGTATTGGAGCTGGTATAGGATTATTTTTAGCAATTATTGGCTTAAAAAATGCAGGAATTGTTGTTGATAATCCAGCTACTCTAGTTGGTTTAGGTGATCTAAAATCTGCGCCGGTATTGTTGGCTCTTCTTACTTTAATTTTAATGATTGGTCTTGATAAGCTTAAAGTCCCCGGTGCAATTGTTTTGAGTATTTTAGCTACTACTATCATAGGTATGATTGTTGGTGTAGCGCAGTTTCAAGGAATTGTCTCACCAATACCATCCATGTCACCAACATTTATGCAATTAGATTTTAGTGCTATGGGTAGCTCTTTATTTTTAATTGTAGTTTTTACAATTTTATTTGTTGATTTTTTTGATACTGCTGGAACTTTAACTTCCGTAGCAAATCTATCTGGTAAAATTGATAAAGATGGCAATGTTGAAAATATAGACAAAGCAGTCTTTTCTGACTCTATCGCTACTATTATTGGATCTATATTCGGTACATCGAGCACAACTTCATATATCGAGTCAGGTGCAGGCATAAAAGAGGGTGGAAAAACGGGCCTTGTTGCTGTCACTGTTGGTGTATTCTTTTTGCTATGCTTGTTTTTGGCACCACTTGCTAAAACAATTCCAGCATATGCAACTGGTGCAGCTTTAGTTTTTATTGCTACCTTCTTCTGTAGAAATTTAGTTAATCTAGACTGGGATGATATTTCAGAATACTCACCCGCTTTACTTGCGGCATTTATCATGCCACTGACTTACTCAATCAGTAATGGTATTGCATTGGCTTTTATAGTTTATGTTTTAGCTAAGGTGATTAGTGGAAAAATGAGCGATTTAAATCCAGCTGTGCTTATCATAGCAGGTGCATCTTTATTGCATTTTTTACTCTAGGTTAGTCCTGCTCCCAAGGAAAAACAAGCCAGTCTGAATCTTTGAAATCATAAAGATGAAGATCGGCTTGTTTTTTTCCCGAGGTCTTTGCATATAAAACCACAAACTTTGAATTAGGCATCATTTCTTTTACAATTTTTGCTGTTTCCCCACTGTCTACTAGGTCATCTATAACTACTAATTTTTTTTCAGATTTAATTCTCTTATAAACCTTTATCTCTTTTGATCTTTTTCTGTCTGCGTATGTTTTTAGTGCAATGACATCTACATCTTGAATGCCTAAATAATTAGCAATAATTGATCCTGGTATGAGCCCACCTCTAGATATTAGTATTAGCTTTTCAGGCTTATATTTTTTTTTTATCTTTTTTGCTAATTCAATACAATCAGTGTGAATATCATGATAACTTAAGAAAACTTGTTTCATTTGGGGAGTATATTAATAAATTTATGAAAATCAATTTAGCAATTTTAAGTTCAAATAAAAAATCTATAGATTTTGTAAATGAGCTAGGTCTTGTTGAGATGTGTAATTTATATGCAAATTGCTCAAGAAATATTATAGACGCTGAAAAGTTCTCACAAAAATTTGGTTTCACAAAGTATTATGGGTCTTATGAAGATCTGATAAATGATCAAGATGTTGATATTATTTTAAACTTTCTTCCTTCTGGTATAAAATTTGAATATTCATATTTATGTCTAAAAAAAGGTAAAAAGGTGATTACTGATTATCCTATTATAAATTCAAAAGAAGACTTGCCTTTTTATGAGGAAATAATTAGCCAAGATCTTATTCATAAACTATTCCTAATTGACAATTGTAATATTAAAAAAGCATCTAACGTTTTTTCAAATTTTAAAAGATTTTCATATTTCAAGAATTTTGACATTGATTTACTTGAAAATAATAGCCTCTCTAATGTCGATATTCTCTATGAACTATCACCAGATTTATTTTTTCTTTTAAATAAATTCCGTAATCACAAAATAAATTTAGAGATTCTAGACATCGAGCGAGACAAAATCACAAAAAAAATTAATTTTTTGAATTGCCACATCTCAATAGATGGTGTTTTTCGGATCTATATTTTGTTGAATAATGGTCATAAAGCTAATGAATTCACTGCTTTTAATTTAGATAATGAAAATAAACAAAGCGATAATATTGAAAATAAAAGTGATTTATTTAATTTCATTAAAGGCAAAAAACCTTTTGATAATCTCTCTGAATTTCAATACTATCCCTTCAAATTATTCCAAGAGGTTATTAATGAGTGAAAATATTACATTCTCAGTATCAGGTTCTGAGACTTACTATCATAAAGATTGGCTTAAATCTAAGGGCTTTAAATGGGTGCCGTCCGGAAAAAAATGGGAAAAAGTTAATATCCTTGAATTAGAGGCTGATCAACTCTCAGAATATTGTCGAGAGTTTGGCCTATATTATGAGAGATCTGATAAAGGAATGCCTAAGTTTGATTATGAGAGTTATCTATGGGATGGAAACATACCTGACAAAAATGTTTGGTATCAAGAAAAGAGCCTTCCTGATCCCACTGGAAATAAAGATTAGTGTATTAAAACGGAAAGTATTCCATATAAGAAAAAAATTAGTGCTATTACTAGAGCAAAATAATACGGCAATTTTTCCTTATTCATAGATGAAGCCATTAATACCAAAAACATTTGTTTTAAACAATAAATATCTTCAGCCAATATTATCTCCAAGTACAGATATCATAGATTATAATTTTTCATCTGATCAGGTTCATAAATTAAATTTATTACAAATTTTAAGACCGGATATTTATTTTAATAAAAAACTTTCGGATGATGAGTTTTATAAAATTTCAAAAGGATATTATCAAAAACTCATTGATGAAAATATAATTTATAAATCTGAAAATGATTATTATCTTTATCGCATTGACTCTGAAAATCACTCTCAGACAGGATTAATTTCGCTTTTAAATATTCAAGACTATGTAAATAATAACATTAAACCTCATGAGAAAATTCTAGTAAGCAAGGGCAAAGAGAGAGCTGAACAATTATCAAAGGTAAAATTTCAACTATGCCCAATATATTTATTTTATGATGATGAAAATATAGATCTTAACTTAGATATTCATCATGATAAAAAACCGATTATAAAGTTCCAATCAGGAAAGTATGTCCACTCTATATATAAAACCAATACTGATTTTTCAGGTATTAATTTTAAAGAACTATTTGTAGCAGATGGTCACCATCGTATTGAAGGCTTTGCCCAATTGGATGTAAAAAAAGATACAAAATTCATGGCTATAGTTTTTCCTAAATCTAAATGTTTAAATTTAGCTTATGACAGGTCAGTAAAATTTCCAGATGAATACAATAAAGATAATTTTTTAAACGATTTATCAAAATTCTTTAAAATTGATGAATTAAAATTTCATGAAAATATAGATAGATTTTTTGTTTTATATTTCAAAGATAAGTTTTTTAAAATAGACCTCAAAGATGATTACGCAACTAACGGTGCTGATTGCATAGATTTTGGTGAATTTATTTTAAAAGAAATTTTGAATATTCAAGATGAGACTAACGACCAAAGGGTAGAATTCGTTCCTCCGACTCTTGGAACGGATTATTTGATTAATCAAGTTGATACAGGTATAACTGATTTATCAACTTTAATGAGACCTGTAAGTATGGATTTAGTGATAGATTATTCAAAAAATAAAAAATTTATGCCACCTAAAGCAACTTGGTTTGAGCCAAAGCCTTTAGATGGCCTATTTTTCTACAACATTTTAGATGGCTAATTTTAATTATTAAGGAGTAAATAACAAATAATGCAAAAACCAGATATTAAACCTAATCACCCTTATTTCTCATCAGGCCCTTGTTCAAAAAGACCTGGTTGGGAGTTGAGTGCTTTAAGCGATGCAGTTCTTGGAAGGTCTCATAGAGCCAAAGGCGGTAAGTCAAAATTAAATGAAGTAATTGTAAAATCAAAACAGTTACTTGAACTTCCTGATGATTATTTAGTTGGTATTGTTCCAGCTTCTGATACCGGCGCTATTGAAATGGCCATGTGGAGTCTTTTAGGGGCTAGGGGAGTTGATGTATGTGGTTGGGAGTCCTTTGGTTTAACTTGGGTAAAAGATATCACCAAACAATTAAAATTAGATGATGTTATCATCCATGACATTAGTACGTATGGAGAGTTACCAGACCTTTCAAAAGTGAATTTTAGTAATGACGTAGTTTTTACATGGAATGGAACAACTTCAGGTGTATGTGTTCCCAACGCTGATTGGATCCCAAATGATAGGGAGGGCTTATCCATATGTGATGCTACTTCAGCAGTTTTTGCAATGGATATGGATTTTACTAAGTTAGATGTAGTCACATGGTCTTGGCAAAAAGTCTTAGGTGGTGAGGCAGCACATGGAATGATTGCGCTTTCTCCAAGGGCCGTTGAAAGATTAGAAAGTTATGAACCTTCATGGCCTATGCCTAAAATATTTCAGTTAGCTAAAAATAAAAAATTTGATAAAGGAATATTCGAAGGCGCTACAATTAACACTCCTTCTTTACTAGCTGCAGAAGATGCTTTAGACGCATTAAATTGGTGTATTAGCATTGGGGGGCAAAAAGAATTGATTTCAAGATCTAGAAAAAATCTTCTTACTGTTCAAAATTGGATCGATGAAAGAGATTGGGTTGAATTTTTAGCAAAAGACCCTTCTACTTATTCATCAACGAGTATTTGTTTTAAATTTACTCATCCTGATTTTGAGAAGCTTGATGAAGACAATCAAAAAAAATTAGTAAAAGAAGTTTGTGGCTCTATTGAAAAAGAGGACGCAGGATATGATATTAATTCTTATAAAGACGCTCCAGCCGGTATTCGCATATGGGGTGGCGCCACAGTAGAATCTGAAGATATACAAAAGTTACTACCCTGGATTGAATGGGCATTTTTCGAAACATTAGAGAGGTATAAATAAATGAAAATCTTAATATCAGACAAAATGAGCGATAAAGTTGAAGACGTTCTAAAATCTAAATCTATTGACTATGACATCAAGACAGGCATGGATCCTGAAGAATTAAAATCTGTTATAGATCAATATGATGGCATATTAATTAGATCAGCTACAAAACTAACTTCAAATATTCTTGCAGATTGTAAAAATTTAAAAGTTGTTGGTAGAGCAGGGGTAGGGGTTGACAACGTCGATTTAGAAACCGCCACTAAAAATAAAATTTTAGTAATGAATACACCTTTGGGAAATCTTGAAGCTACCGCTGAATTAACAATTGGTCTAATGTTTTCTTTATACCGTCATATTCATTTAGCAAATCAATCTACCCATGATGGAAAATGGGAAAAGTCTAAATTTATGGGCACCGAGCTTAAAGGTAAAACATTAGGTATTGTAGGTTTTGGAAACATTGGTCAAAGAGTTGCTGAAATGGCATCTGTCATTGGTATGAATATTATTACAAACTCTAATTCTGCCTCTGACGAAGATCTATCAAAATTAGGAGCCTCTAAAGTATCTACAGAACAACTACTAACTGACTCTGATATTATATCTCTTCATACAAAACTTAATGATGACACGAAGAACATGCTAAATAAAACTTCCATTGCTACTATGAAATCATCAGCGGTCATTATTAATTGTGCGAGAGGCGGATTGATTAATGAAGCTGATCTAAAAGATTGTTTAAATAATAATGTTATAGCAGGTGCAGCTATCGATGTTTACGAAAAAGAGCCAGCAACTGAAAATGTTATGTTTGGAGCTAAAAACCTTTTACTCACACCTCACTTAGGGGCATCTTCCAAAGAAGCACAGTCAAATGTTGCAATAGATGTAGCAAATCAAGTAGCAGATTATTTAAAAGATAATAAAATTATAAATAACGTTAACTCTTTTTAATTTTATTAAAATATTCATAAATCGAAACTTTAGTGAGAACATTTTGTAATGTTCCACTAGAGTTTATCTTTTTTAATTGTTTATGATTTAATTTGAAAATATTAATCTCCTCATTTTCAAATTTATTATAAGTATTTTTATTATTAATTTTTTCAACTTCCGCATAGTACACATGGACTATTTCATCGGCATATCCAGGTACAGGGCAATAAGTAGTTAATTTTTTAAGTTTGATTGTCTTGACACCAATTTCTTCTTTAATCTCTCTTTTGATAGCCTGTCTAAGCGTCTCACCTTTATCAACTAATCCTCCAACAATCTCATATTTGAGGGTTTTTTTTCTTATAAAATAAAAAGGTCTAAATTGTTTAATTAAATAAAATTTTTTTTCTTCAGGTGAATAACATAGTGCGAATACAACATCCCCCACATTTAATATTTCCCTAAAAACTTTGTAGGGTTTAATTCCTTTATTTTGACTTTTTATTAAAAATTGATATTTCCAGAATGGAAAAAAACCTTTGGAAAGTTGAACTTTTTTTAATAATTTAATAATTTGCATATATAATTTTACCGTTTGACTATTTATAAGACAAAAGTATATATATTCAATACTCGGGGAGTAGCTCAGTCTGGTAGAGTGTCTGCTTTGGGAGCAGAAAGTCGCAGGTTCGAATCCTGTCTCCCCGACCATTTTTTTGATGAAAAAAGCCATAATTAAAAAACCTTGTAAGACAAATATGCAATCTGGTTTAAAAAAAACTAAAGACTGGATAGTAGAGTTTGAGTTCGACTCCACTCTTAAGAAGGATGTCTTGATGGGCTGGAATAGCTCTGGGAACACTGAAAAACAAGTAAAATTATCATTTATCAATCTTGATGATGCTATAAACTGGTGCAATAACAACAACTTTACTTATAGAGTTGTCGAGCAATCAATAAAAAAGATAAAACCTAAGAGTTATGCTAGTAATTTCTTTAATAATAGAAGAACCTCATGGACGCACTAGCAAATATTTGTAAATTTTTACTGTCTTATTAATTTCAAATTCTGTAAAATTCACACTTTAATTATTGGAGGTTTTCTATGAAAAATCAAAGAGTACTTATTATTGGTGCTTTGGTTGTTTTGGCAGTTGCTGCTTTTTTCTTTTCTCAAAAACAAACTAAAGTTTCTGATATTAAAGTTGGAATTATTTTAGGTTTTACAGGTCCTATTGAATCATTAACACCTGATATGGCATCTGGTGCTGAATTAGCTTTCAAAGAAGCTACAGAGTCAGGTGAGCTATTAGGCGGTGCAAATATAATCCCATTAAGGGCAGACTCAACTTGTGTTGACTCAGCTGCAGCTTCCACAGCTGCTGAAGATCTGATTGCTCAAGGAATTGTTGCTATAATGGGTGCTGACTGTTCTGGTGTAACTGGTGCTATAGCTACCAATGTTGCAGTTCCTAATGGCGTAGTTATGGTATCACCATCTGCTACTTCTCCTGGATTAACAGATTTAGATGATAATGGCTTATTTTTTAGAACAGCTCCTTCTGATGCAAGAGGTGGTGAAGTTCTAGCTGACATCACTAAAGATAATGGCGTATCAAGTGTAGCTATTACATATGTAAATACTGATTACGGTGTCGGTCTTGCGGATGTATATAAAGCATCTCTTGAGGCAAACGGTATTACTGTAACGACTGTTACTGCTCACGAAGGTGATAAGGCTGATTATAGTGCTGAAGTTGGTGTTCTTTCATCTGCTGGTGGTGATGCATTAGCTGTTTTAGGGTATCTAGATCAAGGTGGAAATCAGATTATTCAGGGCTCACTAGACAGTGGTGCCTTTGATACTTTTGTATTATCTGACGGAATGATCGGTGACTCTTTAACTGATACTTTTGGAAGTGACCTTGATAACTCATTTGGTTCTATGCCTGGTTCTTTAGGTGAAGGTGCACAGATGTTTACTAAATATGCAGAAGAAAATGGAGTAAATCCATCTGTTTATGTCGGTGAATCTTACGATGCAGCTGCTTTAATAATCCTTGCAATGCAAGCAGGAGAGTCAACAGATAAATCATCAATTGCAGCAAACATCATGAATGTTGCTAACGGCCCTGGTGAAAAAATTATGGCTGGTGAACTTTCAAAAGGCTTAAAATTATTAGCTGATGGTAAGTCTATTGATTATCAAGGAGCGACTGATGTTAGCTTTACTGATGTAGGAGAAGCATTCGGACTATTTATCGAAAAAGGTATTGAAAACGGTAAATTTGTTAATGTTTCCCAAAGGTAAATAAACTTAATTAATAATTAATCTGGGATGATGATTTATTGTCCCAGATTATTTAAAACTAATTTTCTTTTCCGGTAGTAGCCCTTCAGGCTTGTATCTCATTACCAATAAGAGTCCTACCCCCATCATTAAATATCTAAAATAAGGAACACTTTCTATTAAATGCTGTTTAACAGGGTTATTATATTCTAAGAAGAAAGTACAAAAATTAATTATAAATAAAGCTATTGGTGCTGATTCTATCCATATAAACCAAACCACAAAAGCTCCAAGTATAGATCCATAGTTATTTCCACTCCCCCCAAGTAAGACCATAACCCATATTAAGAAAGTGTATCGTAGTGGTTGATAGCTTGATGGTGTGAATAGTCCGTCGTATGTCACTAGCATAGCTCCCGCAAAACCAATTATTGCTGAGCCAATCATAAAGATATTCAATTGTTGTTTGACTATATTTTTACCCATGGCTTTAGCTGCTGTTTCATTATCTCGTATTGCTCTCATCATTCTACCCCATGGAGAATTAACAGCTCTTTCTGAAAGGTATAGAAGTATTAATAAGGTTATTGAAAAAATTATTGTAAAACAAAGTTTTACAAATATTCCTGAGCTAGAAATAATTACATCTTTTGTAGTAGGCGCCCAAAAATGAATTTTGTCAATTAATGTCATAAACCATTCAGACTTTTGTAAATTAACTTCAAAGGGCGCTGGTCTTTTCAGTCCTATAACATTTTTAACGCCTCTTGATAGCCATTCTTCATGCTTAATAACTGAAATCACTATTCCTGAAATTAATAAAGTAGATATAGCAAGATAGTCAGATCTTAATCCTAGGCAAATTTTCCCAATAACAAATGCAACTCCTGCTGATAAGAGACCGCCAATAAACCAAGAAAAAATTATAGGTAGGCCCATTCCACCTAAATAACCTTGAGTAGCAGGGTTGATAGATTCAATAAGTTTAATCGAAGGGCCAGAAATTAATTTTAACGAAGGTATTGACAGTATGATTATCAAAAAAATTAAATGATATTTATATTTATAGTTAGAGAGTTTTTTATTTATAAACAAACAAGAAAAAATAATAAAAATTAAAAATAATAGAGAAAAAATTATACCCAGCCCGCCTACGTTCCATGACTCAACGACAGGGGGTACTGAAACTAAAATTGTAGCCAAGCCCCCAATAGCCAAAAATCCCATAACACCAAAATTAATTAATCCTGCAAATCCCCATTGAATATTTACTCCCATGGACATTACTGCAGAAATTAAGCTTAAATTTAAGATTGAAAAAGCTACACCCCAAGATTGAAGGATACCTACAATTAAAATCAAAAAGCCCATTATTGTAAATGATGTTTTAGTATCGATGTTATTCATCAGATAACCTTACCTTTAAATATTCCTTGTGGACGAAAAATTAAAACAACTACTAGTATTGCAAATGAGATAGCGAATTTATAATCCGTAGAAATATATTGAATTAAATTCGTTGAATCTGATGAAAAGGGCAGTAGATAAAAAATAAATTTTTTATAAGCATACGTTAGTGCTATTTCTGAAAAAGCAATTACAAACCCTCCATAAAAAGCGCCTAAAGGATTACCGATACCCCCAACAATTGTAGCTGCAAATATTGGGAGAAGATTGTTAAAATAGGTAAAGGGTTTGAAGCTTTTATCTAATCCGTAGAGAGTGCCTCCAATTGTTGCTAAAATTGATACAATTATCCAAGTTATTAATATAATTCGATTAGGGTCAATGCCTGATAATAGCGCTAAATCTTCATTGTTAGAGTATGCTCTCATAGATTTCCCTGTTTTTGTTTTATTTAAAAAATTAAATAGCAGATAACAAGTTATGGACGTTGTTATTATAGTTATAACTTGTGTAGATTTTATCGTTAGGCCCTCTAATAGACCTGTGGTTTCTCTGAACTCAACTGCACTAATTATAAACCTCGCTCCATCCATAAAAACAATATCATTTGGGCCAATGATTATTCTTACTACTGCATTTAAAACAAACATAATTCCTAAACTGACTACTATAAATGTAACGGGACTGCTTTTTTTATTCCTATAATACTCGAAAACAGTTCTATCAAAAAACAAACTTACACCAATTGTTAAAACTATACCAAATGGTAGGGCTAACAGAGCTGTCGGTAATATTCCTAAGCTAATCCCCCATGATTTTAAAAGCCATGTAAATAAAATCACACACATTGTTCCAAAAGCCATTAAGTCTCCATATGCAAAATTTGCAAATCGTAAAACTCCATAAATAAGTGTTACGCCTATAGCTCCAAGAGCTAATTGTGAGCCATATGTTATTGAAGGAACAATAACAAAATTTGATAACAAAATTATTGCATTTATAAAATCCATTATCCTCCTAAAAAAGTCTTTCTGATTTCTGGATCATTTAAAAGCTCATGACCTGTTCCCTGATAAGTGTTTTGACCAGTCACAAGAATATAGCCTCTGTCTGAAATTTTTAATGCCTGGCTAGCATTTTGTTCAACCATTAAAATAGCAATATTCTTTTCTTTAATCCTGATAATGTGTTCAAAAATTTCTTGCATTACAACTGGCGACACTCCAGCAGTTGGTTCATCCAACATTAAAATAGAGGGGTTATTCATCAAAGCCCTTGCTATAGCTACTTGTTGTCTTTGACCACCTGAGAGCTCACCAGCAAATTGCTTTCTCTTTTCTTTAATTGCAGGAAATAGATTATACATTTCTTCAATCTTTTCTTCGATATCACCTAAAGATGTAAAAGCACCCATTTCAAGATTTTCTTTAACTGTTAACTCTGAAAAAATATTATTTACCTGTGGAACAAATGAAATACCAAGTTTAATTCTATCTTGTGTATCAAAATTAGATATATCATTGCCATCCAGGATTACTGTACCACTCTCTAATTTTAGCATCCCAAGCATAGCTTTCATTGCTGATGATTTTCCTGCACCATTAGGGCCTAATATGGAAACAATCTCACCTCTGTTCACATTAAAATTACAGTCTTCTATTACTTTTACTTCTCCATAGCCACCCGTTAAGTTTTTTGCACTAAAAAACATCAATTGCTTTTACCAAGATAAGATTCAATAACTTCATTATTCTCTTTTACTTCTTCTGCTGTCCCTTGAAAAAGTACTTTTCCTTCTGCTAGTACAATAACTGGGTTACATAGTTTTGTGATAAAATCGATATCATGTTCTATAATGCAAAAGGTATATTTTCTTTCCTCATTAAGTTTTAATATTGATTCACTTATTTCTTTAAGAAGAGACTTATTCACTCCTGCACCAACTTCATCTAGAAATACTATTTTAGCATCTACCATCATAGTTCTAGCTAATTCTAATAATTTTTTTTGCCCCCCGGATAGGTTACCTGCTTTTTCATTCATAAGATGGTCAATCTTCAAGAATTTTAAAACTTCAAATGCTTTTTCTTTAATTTCATTTTCTTGATTTCTAAATCTCTCTCTCGAAAAAATAGATGTAATTAAATTTTCACCTAATTGATTTCCAGGGACCATCATAAGATTTTCTATGACAGTTAAATTAGAAAACTCATGTGCTATTTGAAAAGTTCTGAGTATCCCTAAATTAAAAAGCTCAAAAGGTTCTTTGCCTGTAATATCTGAGCCATTATAAAATACACTACCTCCATCAGGTTTGAGATTACCCGTTATTAGATTAAATAAAGTACTTTTTCCAGAGCCATTTGGGCCAATTATTCCAGTTATTGAATTTTCTTCAATCTCAATAGAGCAGTCATTAATAGCTTTTAATCCACCAAAGGATTTATTCATATTTTGGACTTTTACTAAGTTAGTTTTCATAAAAAAAAATATATTAGAGTAGAATTATCAAACATGTAATGATAAAAATCTGAAATATGCGCTCTTAGCTCAGCTGGATAGAGCATCTGCCTTCTAAGCAGAGGGTCGCAGGTTCGAATCCTGCAGAGCGCGCCATTTATATCTTTTATGCTAAATATTCATTTATAATTACTGAAGAACTAATTTAAATTTTACTTCTAAATATGAATGAATCTCTTAAAACTAATTTAAATATCCATTTTCAAACTATTTATGGAGATATACTTAATCAAAATGAAATATTAAATTTAATAAAGGATGTTCTAGATTTATTTGGCACATATGACAATGATCAAGCTGAACTTCGATGGAGTCAAGAGGATATATTTCTTATATCTTATGGTGATACTTTTTACGAAAAAAATGAAAAAAAATTAAAAAGCCTATCTAAATTTTTGGATAAATATGCAAGTGCATATTTTAATAACCTACATATTTTACCCTTCTTTCCATTTAGCTCTGATGATGGATTTTCAATCACTGATTATGAAAATATCAGAGATGATTTAGGGCAGTGGTCTGATATTAAATCGTTGTCAAATAAGTGCAGGTTAATGTCTGATATTGTGATTAATCATGCATCTATCAAAAGTAAATATTTTGAAGAATTTAGCCAGAACAGTGAGGATTTTAAAGATTTTTTCATAGCTTTAAATGATACAAATGGATTTGAAGATGTAATTAGACCTAGAAGTTCAGATTTATTTAGAGAAATAAAAATTAATGAAGAAACCTTAAAGCTTTGGTGCACTTTTAGTCATGATCAAATAGACCTTAACTTCAAAAATCCAAAAGTATTATTATTTTTTCTTAAATTAATTAATTTTTATTTAAAAAATGGAATTAAAGTTTTTAGGTTAGATGCAATAGCCTTCCTTTGGAAAGAGAGAAATACTACTTGTCTTAATCTTCTACAAACCCATGAAATTGTTAAATTAATTAGAACACTACTCAACGCTTATAGTAAGGATACTTTGTTGATTACTGAGACTAATTTACCAAATTTAGAAAACTTAAGTTATTTTGGAAATGGTGATGAAGCCAATGCTATTTACAATTTTGCTTTACCACCTTTGCTATTATGGACACTTTTGATGGGGGATACTACAGCCATTCGTAAATGGTCTATGGGGATGCCTCCAGCCAGAGATCATACAACTTACTTTAATTTTATTGCATCTCATGATGGTATTGGTATCAGACCCACTGAAGGAATCCTAACCGATAAAGAAAGATCCACTTTAGTAAGTATTATTAAAGATTTTGGTGGTGAGATTTCTTATAGAAAAAATTCTGATAAATCAGAATCTGTCTATGAGTTAAATATAGCTTTGGTTGATGCTTTGAAGGGTACTTTTAAAGGGATTGATCACATGCAAGCAGAAAGATTTATCGCTGCTCATGCAATCATGTTAAGTCTTGAGGGCATTCCTGCTTTTTATATTCATAGTATCCTTGGTACCCCCAATGATTTTGAGTCAGTAAAAAAGACAAAAAATAAAAGATCTATAAATAGAAAATCCTGGAATTTAGATGTTATTGATAAACTCTTATCCGATCCAAAATCACAAAATTTTATCATTTATACTCAATTAAAAAGATTAATAGAGATGCGAAAAAAACAATCTGCCTTTCACCCTAATGCTATTCAATTTACCTTTAATCTAGGATCTAATTTTTTTGGTATTTGGCGACAAAGTCTTGATAAAAAACAATCAATCTTCAGTGTCACTAATGTCACAAATGTATTTCAGTATTTAGATTTATCTGAGCTTAATTTAATTGAGTCTAATGAATGGTGGGACTTGATTTCAAATGAAATCATTATAGATATTAAAGAAACTATTTCTTTAAAAGCCTACCAAACTGTTTGGATTACTAACTATTAATATAATTATCATATGATTAAATTTTTAAAATTTGTAAAGTATTTTGTTTTATTTTTAATTATTTTAATTTTGTCGTTCTATTTATTCTTAAATTATTACTATCAATTTGGCAAAATACCTGACAAATATTCACAAGAGGTAATTGATAATTCTAAAAACTTTTCTTCTGGTAATTTTATTAATATCTATGATATTCCAAAATTTAGCCCAGATAAAAAACAAAAAGATCATATAGACCCATCTTTAAAAGATTGGTTTTTTCCCCCTAAAGATAAAAATCCCTCTAATGCTCTTCCTTCAATTTCTTTAAATAAAGATTTATTAACGGAGTCTAAGTTTTCTTGGTTAGGACATTCTACTATTCTTATTAATACTAATGATGTTTTGATTATGACAGATCCTGTTTTTAATCGTGCTTCGCCTATACCAATTATAGGAAAACCTTTCCCATACCAAAATGAAACATCATACGAAGACTTACCTGAAATTGATGTCGTTATAATATCCCATGATCATTACGACCATCTGGATGCTAAAACCATGATTGAATTTTCAAAAAAAGTAAGTTTTTTTATTGTTCCTTTAGGTGTTAAGGGGCACTTAGTTCGCTGGGGCATTGATCCTACTCAAATAAAAGAATTGGATTGGTATGAAACCCACGTCCATCAAGGAATAAACTTTACTCTAACTCCAGCACATCATTTTAGTGGAAGAGGGATATCTGACCATAACAAAACATTATGGGGATCTTGGGTTATTAAATCAAAAAATTTGAATTTATTTTTTAGCGGCGATAGTGGTTATACAAATTTATTTAAAGAAATAGGCGATACCTATGGACCCTTTGATTTGGCCTTTATAGAGTGTGGAGGATATAATTCTAATTGGGCAGATGTGCATATGTTTCCCTATGAGGTAGTTCAAGCTCATATAGATTTAAAAGCTAGAGCATTTATTCCTATTAGTTGGGCTAAATTTGATCTCTCACTTCATTCTTGGGATGAACCAATAGTAAGAGTCACCAGAGAAGCAAAAAAAAGAGAACAAATTATAGGCTCGCCTATGATTGGAGAGGTCTTTGATTTAGAAGCAATACCTACCAAGCATTGGTGGAAAAATTATTAACCTTTATAGAGGTTCTTTATAATTAATTTGAGTGATACATTAATTTAATGAATAGAATTAATTTTTCAAAAATCTTTTCACTCTTGATGTTAATTCCAAGTTTGAGTTGGGGAGCAGTAACGTTTATAAATGGTAAGCAGGTTGAAGATAATAATGCTTCTCCAAATCTTTTATCTGATAGTCAATTTCAAACAACAATTAAACCTGAAGATATTACGTTTGCAAAACATTTTTACATTGATCAAATTCAAGCCTGCGAGGCAATGGATAAGAGCTATACTGCAAAATTTAATGAACAACATACTGTTGATGAAATTAAAAATTTGATTGGTTATGATTGGCCTGCCGATTGGGAGGCTAATAGTAATTCAATGAATGTTCGCCATAAAGGTATAACTACTCCAATTACAAGGTTAATGTCTGGAACACATAATGCTATTGCTGATAAAAATCACGAAAGTATAATTATTGCTAAAAGTTTATTAGTTGATTTAGCTAAAGCCGATACTTTATTTAATAGTATCGGTTATAATGAAGTTAAAAAAAAACCCGGGTGTTATGCTGGTGGTGATATTCAATCTCCTTGTTGGTTTCATCAATATAATTTTGCTAGAGATGTATTTTCAAACTACATAATAACTGCCTTATGGTTAAAAGATGAATTGAATGATCAAGAAATCAAAATTGTAAATAAGTACATAAATAAAATGTACAAAAAATTTACAAAGCCAATAGAATTCCATGTTGAAAAACAAGGCTTCTATCAAATGGCTAATGGTGGAACAGGCGTATTAGCTTACGCATCTTGGGCAAATAATAAAGAGCTCGCCGCAAATCAAATAACACACAAATTTAAAGAAATTGACACACTCTTTTATGAAGATGGCTATATCAATAATAATTCATTCAGAGGGTATAGAGGACAATGGTACCACTCATATGGTCTTGATTCAGCACTGGGCTTTGTATACATAGCTAAACTTTGGGGTGCAGAAGTACCAACAAAAATTCTTGATAAATTAGTAAAAGCATCAGAGGTTGCAAACCTAGCTATTACTGATTGGGATAAATTTAAAAGTAGAAAGTACTCTGGTGCTGTTCACAATAAAATTGAAGATCCAATAAATGCTAGAAAACATACCCACGAACAGGCATTTGCATTGGACACGCTGATGAAGATTTTAATTAATGTCGAGCTAGCAAATGATCCAGCGTATCTAAAAAAAAGAAAAATGAAAATGCATGAAGGCATAGACCAGTTGGTTGGTTTTAATCCAAATTGTATTCCTCAAAACTAAAAGCTACATAGTAAAACAATAACTTTTAAGATCTTTAAAGAATTTTATTTTTTGTTATATTTCAACAATGACCGATCCAAAAACATATAAATTTAATACGAAAACTCTACATAGTGGACATCAACCTGACAAAAACTTTGGCTCCAGGGCGGTGCCCATTTATCAAACTACCTCTTACCTTTTTCAAGATGCAGATCATGCTGCAGCTCTCTTTAATCTAGAAGAGGGTGGTCATATTTATTCAAGAATTTCAAATCCTACTGTAGCTGTGCTGGAAGAAAGAGTTGCAGCATTAGAGGGAGGTTCAGCTACCTTGGCTACTGCCTCAGGCATGAGTGCTATGATGTTATCTCTTTTAACAATTTGTAGTGCTGGTGATCATATTGTTGCTTCATCGCAATTGTATGGCGGTAGTTTTAATTTGTTGAGGCTAACACTTCCAAGATTTGGCATTGAAACTACATTTGTTAAACCGAGAGACATTGAGGGTTTTAAAAATGCAATTAGACCTAACACTAAATGTATATTTGGTGAATTGATTGGAAACCCTGGCATTGAAATAATGAATTTGCCTGAAGTTTCTAAAATAGCTAAAGATGCAGGTTTACCTGTTATTATTGATGGAACTTTCAACACTCCTTATCTATGTAATTTATTTGATTTAGGTGCTGATATCATTGTTCACTCTTTAACTAAATGGATGGCAGGTCATGGAACTTCGATGGGCGGTGCTTTAGTTGAAAAAGGTGAGTTTGATTGGACACAAGGTAATAAATTTCCCACGATGACTGAGCCATATGTAGGCTATCATGGTCTATCATTTGCAGAAGAATTCGGTCCAGCTGCATTTACGATGAGAGCTAGAGCTGAGGGTATGCGAGACTTTGGTCCTAGCATGAGTCCTACAAACGCATTTAATATTTTGACTGGTATAGAAACTCTATCCATAAGAATGGAAAAACATATTTCTAATACAAAAATTATGTTGGACTATCTAACTAATAATGAAAATGTGACATGGGTTAACCATCCAAGTTTACCTGACCATCCTGATCATGAAATTGCAATGAAGTTAATGCCTAAAGGGCCAGGTTCAATGATTGCATTTGGTATCAAAGGTGGAAGAGACGCTGGTCAAGCGTTTATTAATGCGATGAAATTAACCTCGCATTTGGCTAATGTGGGCGATGCAAAATCATTGGTTATTCATCCTGCATCGACAACACATTCACAAATGGATAAGCAGTCTTTAGAACTAGCAGGCCTTACTGAAGATATGATTAGATTTTCTGTTGGCCTTGAGGATATGGAAGACATTATGAATGACTTTGATAATGGCTTCAGAGCCTCTCAAAAGCCTCGTCTTGTAGCTTCTAAATGAAGCAAAAGATAAATGGCAAGGATGCTTATTTCACAACTAGTGGAAGAGAGATTAATAAAGACCAACCAACGATAGTCTTTGTTCATGGGAGTGGCTTAACTCATGTATCCTGGGTTCTTCAAACACGCTATTTTGCTTTTCATGGCTATAATACGATAGCTGTCGATTTACCAGGTCATGGAGACTCTGAAGGACCACCACTTGAGTCGATAGAGGAAATGGCAGATTGGATTTCAGATTTATTAGATACCCTAAATATTAAAAAAACATCGTTTGTGGGTCATTCACAAGGATGTCTAATTGGCTTAGAGTTTGCTCATCGTCATTCTGACAAGTTAGAACTTTTAGCACTTATCAATGGAAGTCTTTCAATGAAGATGAATCCTGAACTTTTAAGTTTAGCTTTAAATAAAGATAGTAAGGCTGTTGATCTAATGATTGATTGGGTACATGGTCCTTTAGGTCAAGTAGGAGGTCATCCTGTACCGGGCCTTAGCCATCTAGGCATGGGCAATCAATTGGTTTCTTCAAACAATAACGGTGCACTCGGTGCAGATTTTGATGCATGTGATAAATACACTAACGGTGAAAATGCTGCCAAAAGCGTGACGGTTCCTACTCTATGTATCATGGGACAATTTGATAGAATGACACCTAAAAAAGTCGGTTTGGAGTTAGCCAGTAAAATTAATAATTCTCAAAGTTTTATAATCGAAGACTCTGGTCATATGTCTATTCTTGAAACTGCCAGTGAAACTAAGAATTTATTAAAAAACTTTTTTAAGATAAATAATTGACGATTCTTATTTATAGAATATAGTTCTTTATATTAAACAAATCGTGATTTGAACCTATTGCTGCGATATTAAATAAAAAGCTAAAATGTGCATATTTCAATCACCATAGGAGAGATTAATTGTCAAAAAATATAAATATTTTAGATGGTGGTTTTGGACAGGCCATTATAAATAAAGGCTTAGATCAAATTGGAACATTATGGGGCTGTTCTGCTTACTTAAATGAAAAAGATCATCAAAAAGTGATAGATACTCATTTAGAGTTTATAAAAGCAGGAAGCAAAATGATAACTACTTCCAACTTTACTATTAGAAAACGGCGTCTGGCTCAAAATAAATTAGAAAATAGATTAAAAGATTTTTTAGAAATTTCAGGAAAGTTAGCCCAAGAAGCAGTAAACATATCGAATAAGGACATAGAAATAGCAGGGTCTCTTCCCACTAGGGGCGAGACTTATAAGTCGGATGTGTTTTTATCAGACGATGAACTTTTAAAAGAATTTTATGAAAGTGCATCAATAATCAATCCTTATGTTAATCTTTTCTACTTAGATGTCTTATGTTGTTCGAAAGAAATAGAAATAGCATTAGAGTCAATTAAATCCTTTGATAAAGATGCTATTGTTGGAATACATCTTAAAGATAGTGGTTTATTGCCTTCTGGTGAAACTATCACTGACTTAAAAGATATATTATCAAAATATAGAATTAGAGCTGTAATTGGAGGATGTATCAGTCCTGAAATTTATCAAAAAGTCTCACATGAGTTAAAAGAATTAAATTATGACTATGGTTTTAAAGTAAATGCATTTCAAAACATACCTGATGACTGGTCAATTAGCCCTAATGCAAATCCAAATTTATCATTAGGAAAACGAACAGACCTAGATTCGAATAAATTTGTTGAATTTTGTAAAACTGCAATTAAAGATGGAGCATCTTTTGTAGGCGGTTGTTGTGAAATTAATCACAATCATATTAAAGCCCTTTCAAACGAGTTGTAATTATAAAAATTTCATGATTGTATAAAGCTATGAAACACGCAGGATCATGTCATTGCAGCTCTATAAAATTTGAAATTGACTCAGATTTAGAAAAAATAGTTCAATGCAACTGCTCTATCTGCATTAAAAGAAATGCAAAAATGATTATGATACCTAAAGAAAATTTTAAACTATTAGAAGGTTCAGAAAGTCTATCCCTTTATCAATTTAACACAGAAATTGCTAAACACTTTTTTTGTAAGAAATGCGGTATCTACACTCATCACAATAGAAAATCTGATCCTAATGGCATGGGTGTTAATTTAGGTTGCATTGATGACGTGGACCCCATGGAATTCGATGTAATTCAGTTTGACGGTAAGAAACTTTAATTTCTATCTAGTCTTGATTTTAATATGAAAAAAACTAATATTGGCCATGGCTCAAGTTAAAGAATTTCTAACATTTGACGATGTTCTCTTAAAACCCCGTGTTTCTGATGTCTTACCTAATGACGTTGATATTTCTAGCAATATAACAAAAGACATTAAATTAAATATTCCTGTTGTTTCTGCAGCAATGGACACTGTTACTGAGTCCAAAATGGCAATTTCCATGTCTCAAAATGGCGGTTTGGGTGTTATTCACAAAAATTTTGATATTGAGACACAAGCATCTGAGGTCAAGCGAGTCAAAAGATTTGAAGCAGGTATTGTTTATAACCCCATTACTATGAAACCAGACAATACAATTGAAGATGTATTAACTGTAATGGAGCAACATAATATATCTGGTTTTCCTGTTGTTGATAATAGTAATACTCTAAAGGGTATAATTACTAATCGAGATGTTCGTTTTGTTATTAATAAAAAAACAAAGGTAAAAGATTTAATGACTAAAAAAGTCATTACTATCACTAAAAATCAATCAACTGCTATGTCTTCATTTGGCTTAGCTAAAAAACTTTTACAAGAAAATAGAATTGAGAAATTGGTAGTAACAGATAAAAATCAAAAATGTATCGGACTAATTACTGTAAAAGATATTCAACGAGGTGAGAAATTCCCTAACTCTGTAAGAGATAAAAATGGTCAATTGTTAGTAGGAGCAGCCATTGGAAGCAAGCCTAACGATCTACTTCGAGCAATTGAATTAGAAAAAGCTGGAGTAGATATTATCTTTATCGATACTGCCCATGGTCATTCTAAGACAGTGTTGGATGCATTTAAAAATATTAGAAAAAAACTCCATCTTCCTATTGTCATCGGTAACATTGCTACTCCTGAAGCAGCTAAAGATTTAATTAAGTTGGGCGCAGATGCGATTAAGGTTGGTATTGGACCTGGATCAATTTGTACGACACGCATTGTTGCAGGTGTGGGTGTACCTCAGTTTACCGCAATTCAAGAAATATCTAAAATATCTTCAAAATATAAAGTCCCAATGATATCAGATGGGGGCATTCGATACTCTGGGGATATTGTAAAAGCATTAGCTGTTGGAGCTAACTGTATTATGGCAGGTTCTTTATTTGCAGGAACAGATGAATCACCTGGAGAGGTGTTTTTGTTTCAAGGGAGATCTTATAAATCCTATCGAGGCATGGGATCACTGGGGGCCATGGCGAGAGGTTCAGCTGATCGATATTTCCAAGATGAAATCAATGAAGCAATTAAACTAGTCCCGGAAGGAATTGAAGGCAGAATTCCTTATAAGGGCCCAGTATCAAATGTTTTATTCCAATTAACTGGTGGATTGAGGTCAGGCATGGGATACACGGGGTCTCATAATCTAAATCAATTAAAGAAAAATGCTCAATTTGTTCGTTTAACTAATTCAGGTATTAATGAGAGCCATGTTCATGGCGTTCAAGTTACTAAAGAAGCACCAAACTATCGATCCAATTGACAAAATCTGTTTTAATTATTGATTTTGGGTCGCAATATACCCATTTAATTGGCAGAAAAATTCGCGAACTAGGTATTTATGCTGAAATATATCCTCCTAAATACTTAAATAATGTTACCAATATTCTTAACCACTCAGTTTTAATCCTATCAGGCGGGCCTGACTCGGTCCTAAATAAAAATTCACCCAAAATAGACATTCCTTTAGTTCAAATACCCATTCCTATTTTAGGTATATGTTATGGATTTCAATATATTGCAAAAGAGTTTGGTGGAGAAATTGAAAAAAGTAATCATCGAGAATATGGAAAAACAATAATTAAAGTTGGAAAATCAGAATTTTTTGATGACACTCAAGTAGAACAACAAGTATGGATGTCTCATGGTGATAGTTTAAAAACAATCCCAAAGGGCTTTAAAGTTTTAGCAAAGACCAAAAATAAAGTACCAGCCGTTATATCTAATAAGAATATTTTTGCTATTCAATTCCATTGTGAGGTTACTCATACTGAATTTGGTACACAAATTTTAAAAAATTATTTATTTGGTTTGTGTCAATTAAAGCCTAATTGGAAAAATAATGATCTACATCAGACAATTGGAAGATATTTCAAAATTAATGTAAAAGAAAAAAAACCACATATAATTTGTGCAGTTTCGGGCGGCGTAGACTCTACAGTTTTAGCTTTTGCAATTTCAAAATATATAAAGTTAGAAAATGTTCATTTTATATTTGTTAATAATGGCTTGCTTAGAAAATATGATGTTAAAAATATCAAAGATGTTTTTAAGTCTTTTAATCTTAAATTAAATATTATAAATGCTGAACACCTCTTTCTAAAAAAAATGAAAAATGTGACTGACCCTGAACAAAAAAGAAAAATTATAGGAGGGTTATTCATTGAAGTTTTTTCTACTTATATTAGGAAATTAGAACAAAAAGATTTTTACTTAGCTCAAGGGACCCTTTATACAGATATAATTGAAAGTCGATCATACCATGGTGGAAAAAGTGTAACGATTAAATCTCACCATAATGTAGGGGGTCTTCCAAAAGACCTTAAATTTGATGTAATTGAGCCTTTTAGAGAGCTTTTTAAAGATGAGGTTAGAAGATTAGGGTTATTTTACAAACTTGATGAGCGATTTATTAATCGCCATCCTTTTCCAGGTCCTGGATTAGGTATTCGATGTATTGGAAAGGTTAATAAACAGCGTCTAGACACGCTAAGAGATATTGATGAAATTTTTATCAATTTTTTAATTGAAAAAGATTTATACAATAAATCTTGGCAAGCTTTTGCAGTCTTGCTACCAGTAAAGTCAGTTGGAGTGATGGGCGATGAGAGAACCTATGAAGAGACTTGTGTTTTAAGATGCATCAATTCTGTGGATGGAATGACTGCTGATGTTACCAATATTGATATCTCTGTTTTATCTGAGGTTGCAACTCTAATAGTTAATAAAGTCCCAAGAGTTAATAAAGTTTTATACGATATAACAAGTAAGCCTCCATCAACTATTGAGTGGGAATGAGCCAATGATTTGTATTAAAACCGAAATACCGGAAGAAATTTGTAATATAGATGATGAGTTAAAGGCGATTTATCATAGTAAAGATACTATTTGTATTTGGGTTTTTAAAACAAGAGAAGATAGAAATAAATTTATGGATGATACGGTTGGTATGAAAAAAGATGATAGACAAAATTACTTTGATAATTTTTACAAATAAAACTTACACACTTCTTACACACTTCTAAAATTGGTGTTAGAATTGTTGATATACAATGACTTTACAAACATCTACTATTGAGTGGGAATAATTATGGAAAATGATACAAAAAAATTTGAAGAAATTACTTCTTTTATACAAAAGGAATTATCTCAATTGAGTGATGAGGTTTTTAATCAACAGAATGAAATTACTAGCCTAAAAAGTGAAATTGCTAAATTAAAAAAAAGAATAGCTGAGTTACAAGAGGAATTAGAAACAAACATAGATAAGGAAAATCAAATTCCACCTCATTATTAATGTATGAAATTTAAATTTGATTTAGATAAACTGTTTAAAGGATTAGATTATTGAAAATACCTATTTTCCAAGTTGATGCATTCACCTCTGATATTTTTAAAGGCAATCCAGCAGCCGTATGTCCTCTAAAAGAGTGGCTGCCTGATAAAATGATGCAAAATATTGCTATGGAAAATAATCTATCTGAGACTGCCTTCTACGTTGAAGACAATGGTATCTTTTATATAAGATGGTTTACCCCTAAGGCTGAATTAGATTTAGCTGGCCATCCAACCTTAGCAACCGCTCATATCTTATTAAATGAATTTCAAAATGATAATAAGGAATTAACTTTTAAAACAAAAGTTGGGGATACATTAAAAGTAACAATTAATGAAAATTTATATTTAATGGATTTTCCATCTAGGCCACCCAAACGAATAAATGAAATAGATCTCCTTTGTGAAGCTTTAGGTAAAAAACCTCTCGAATTTTTAGCATATAGAGATCTTATTGCTGTTTTCAGCAATCAAGATGAAATTCTATCTATTAATCCAGATTTAGAAAAATTAAAAAAAATTGATTATCCATCTATAGTTGTAACTTCGTTAGGTGATAATTCAGACTTTGTGTCTCGAAATTTTGCTCCAAAATTAGGTATTCCTGAAGATCCAGTTACAGGTTCATCTCATTGTGAATTAATTCCTTACTGGTCAAAAAAGATAAATAAAAAAGAAATGATTGCCCTTCAGATCTCTGAAAGAGGGGGTAAAATTTATTGCACCAATAAAGAAAATCGGGTGCTAATAGGGGGAAAGGCAGTCACTTTTTTAAGAGGTGAAATCGATTTGACTTATTAAATTTGTTTTGAATTTTTATTTATTTCAAATATGTTTTTGTGAAAGGTTTATTTATGGAATTTCATAACGTATCAGTTGATAAAAACTCTAATACTTATTTTGAGGGCAGGGTAACAAGTAGAAATATTAAATTTTCTGATGGATCATTAAAAACTTTGGGTGTTATGCTTGAAGGCGAATATGAATTTAATACATCTAAGAAAGAGATTATGGAAATCACAACAGGTGAGATGCATGTTTTACTTCCTAATTCATCAGATTGGAAAATATATACAGAAAATACATCTTTTGAAGTGCCAGCAAATAGCTCCTTTAAAGTTAACGTAAAAAAAATTACTAATTATTGCTGTTCTTATTTAGACTAAATCTTTAAATACAATTATTACTTAATATTTAAACTATGAAAAATTTAAAACACTTTGATGTTATCATTATTGGTGCAGGGGCTGCGGGTATGATGTGTGCAATAGAGTCCGGGAAAAGAGGTAAGTCTGTTCTCTTATTAGATCATTCAAAAAAGATTGGTGAAAAAATTAGAATTTCAGGTGGGGGAAGATGTAATTTTACTAATCTCAATACACATTCATCTAAATTTATTTCAGCTAATAAAAAATTTATGCTTTCAGCTTTAAATCAATATACACATAATGATTTTATTAAGTTAGTTGAGTCTCATAATATAAAATTTCATGAAAAAAAACTTGGCCAACTATTTTGTGATGAAAGTGCTCAACAAATAATTGATATGCTTGTCGATGAATGTGAAAAAGCGAATATTATTTTTTTAAGAGGCATAAACGTTCAAAATATTAAAAAAGATGAAAAAAACTATTTTATTGAATTAATTGATAATAGTTATTCTTCATCATCTTTGGTTATTGCAACAGGAGGATTGTCAATTCCCAAGATTGGAGCAACTAAATTTGGATACGAAATAGCAAAAAAATTTAATTTAGACATAACACCCTTGTCGGCTGCCTTAGTCCCATTAACTTTCAGTGACAACATATTATCCATGTGTAGAGAACTAACTGGAATATCTCAAGATGCTATTGTTTCTTATGGTAAGACTTTCTTTAAAGAGGGGATGCTTTTCACTCATCGAGGTTTAAGTGGCCCATCAATATTGCAAATATCCTCTTATTGGAAGTTGACTAATGAAATTAATATCAACCTTTGCCCCGAGTTTGATGTATTTGAATACTTGAGTCTGAAAAAAATATCAAACTCAAAACAAGACATAATCTCATCCATTTCTGAAATTTTACCCAAAAGGTTAGCTTTATCTATATGTAACCATTTAAAGATAAATGGAAGGATTTCTGAAATTTCTAATAAGATATTATTTAAATTAGCTAGTTTTATAAACTCTTGGAGCCTTAAGCCTACAGGAACAGAGGGTTATCGAACAGCTGAAGTGACTCTAGGTGGCATCAATACCAATGAACTATCCTCTAAAACAATGATGTCAAAGAAACATGACGGTTTATTTTTTATTGGAGAGGTGGTTGATGTAACTGGTCATTTAGGTGGTTATAATTTTCAATGGGCTTGGTCCTCAGGCTATGTTGCTGGACAATATACTTAATTTGCATATAGCCTGTTTTATACTTCAGATATCTAAAAAAAAATCTATTTTATAATTGTGAAAAGTGAATTTAACAGAATTGAAAGATTGCCACCTTATATTTTTGGTGAAATCAATAAACTTAAAGCCAAACTAAGAAAAGAAGGTAAAGATATTATTGATTTTGGGATGGGAAATCCAGATATGCCTACACCAAAACATATAAGAGATAAATTAAAAGAGGTGGCTGACAAGCCTGGAATAGGGAGATACTCTATGAGTAGGGGGATACCCGGCCTTCGCAAAGCTCAAGCAAAATATTATGAAAGAAGATTTGGTGTAAAATTAAACCCAGAAAATGAAGTTGTTGTAACACTTGGCTCTAAAGAGGGTTTAGCTAATTTAGCTCAAGCTATATCTTCCCCTGGAGATATTATTATTTCTCCCAATCCCTCTTATCCAATTCACCCTTATGGATTTATTATCGCTGGAGCATCTTTAAGACATTTAAGAACAATGAGCGATGGAGTATTTGATGTTGAAAAGTATTTAAAACGATTAGACCGCTCTATTAGACATAGTTCACCCTCACCTGTTGCAATGATTGTGTCTTTTCCGTCTAATCCTACTGCTCAAGTAGTAGACTTAGATTTTTATAAGGAAATCATTAAAATAGCATTAAAATATAATATTTACGTATTATCTGATTTAGCATATGCCGAAATATATTTTGATAAAAGCCCTCCACCTTCAATCTTAGAGGTTAACAAAGCAAGACAAATTGCAGTAGAGTTCACTTCAATGTCTAAAACTTATGCTATGGCCGGATGGAGGATAGGATTTGCTGTTGGTAACAAGAAATTAATTGAGGCTTTAACAAAAATAAAATCTTACCTTGATTATGGGGCCTTTACTCCAGTGCAAGTTGCTGCGGCGACCGCTTTAAATGGCCCTCAATCATGTGTATCTGAAATAAGAGCTACTTATCAGAGTCGAAGAGATGTTTTAGTTGAGTCCATGAGTCGTTCGGGGTGGGAGATACCTAGGCCTAAAGCTAGTATGTTCGCGTGGGCTCCTATCCCTGATAAGTATAAGAGTAAAGGCTCCCTTAAATTTGCAAAAGATTTAATGACTAAAGCAGAAGTTGCAGTATCACCTGGAATAGCATTTGGAGAATATGGCGAAGGCTATGTAAGGATTGGCTTGGTCGAGAATGAACAAAGAATTAGACAGGCAGCTAAAAATATTAGGAATTTAAAGCTATAATCTGCTTTAATAACTATAAATAAAATATTGCTTATATTCTTGATAATTATATAAAAACAAACTTTAACTATGTTAAATACTAAAAAAATAGGATCTGTTCTTAAAAACATTGAAAATATTGATGTTTTAAATATTTCTGATGAAATTAATAGTCAACAGGGTCAATTAATAGCGGTTAAAGTCATATCTGTTAATCCTAATTACAATAAATTGGAGCTCATATCAGGGCGAATTACAGAATTAACTGAAGGTGATATTATTATTGGCGCATTAGGTAACAGAATAGCTTCATCTGGAATGACTGGTACTGTTCCAGAAGAATTAAATAAACATGATAAAATTCATATTTTAAATTTGGGTGGAGTTATTGGTTCCTGTAAAGATTTCAATATATTACTAGGACCGGCTACAGAATGTGAAGTGCTTGGATCAATTATAGATAATTCTAACAAACAACTGAATCTTCACAATTTTTCAAAAATTAAAATGAATAAAAGTATTAGTCAAGTTCCTGCAATTGCTGTTATTGGCACTGGTATTGACTCAGGAAAGACTACTGTTACATCATTTATTATCAAAACACTCAGTAAATATTTTGATAAGATTAATGCTTGTAAACTTGCTGGTACAGCATCACAAAAGGATCTTTATTCCTATGAAGACAATGGGGCATTTAAAACATCAGACTTTGTTGATTATGGCTTACCTAGCACATGTATGACTGATAAATCTGTTATTCAAGATTGCTCATCATCTATTATCAATCATATTTCTGATGATGCGGACATATTACTAATGGAATTAGGGGATGGATATCATGGTGATTATGGGACTAAAGAGATAATTCAAAACAAAGATATTACCAATTCAATTGAAGTTATTATTATATGTGCATACGATATTTCTGGAGCAGTTAACATTATCGAAAATTTAAAAGCTACTAATTTAGAAAATAAACTTCTTATAATTAGTGGTCCAGTCACTAATAATGTATCTGCTTTCAAGCAATCTTTTGAAAAATTCACATTGAGCAATTCAGATTATTTAAATATTTATAATTCTTCCAATCATGTAAATGTTTTTGCAAAAATTATTAATAGGATAAATAATGATTAAAGTTGGTATAATTGGTGCTAATGGATTTTTAGGCTTAGAATTACTTAGAATTCTATCAATACATCCTAAAGTTGAAATATCTAAAATTTTAAAAAGAGAAAATGATATAGAAGATGAATTTACACATTTATCTTCACTGGATCTTAATGAGGTGCAAACATCTAACATAGACGATTTTAAAAATTTAGATTGTGTATTTCTGTCTTTACCACATGGATCTGCAAGTGAGTATGTTAAAGAATTGATAGATAAAGTAAAAATTATTGATTTAAGTTCAGATTTTAGAATTGATGATGCTAAATCGTATGAAGCTTATTATAAAACTTCATTTGACCCTGATATCCAATCAAAATTTACATATGGTTTTATTGAGTCTTCTTTAGATAAAATTAAAAAATCTTCTAATGTTGCTAATCCTGGTTGTTTTGCCCTTGCTAGTCAACTAGCCATACTTCCCTTTCATTCACTTATTAAGAATATTTCAATAACTGCCATCACTGGTTCAAGTGGTGGTGGGAAGTTGCCTTCTATAAAAAATCATCATTCCACTCGTTCTAAAGATATATTTTCCTACAATATCAATAAACACAGACATTTAGCTGAAATTTTTCAATCTTATCCAAGTTTAAATAATAAATTATCCTTCGTTCCTTTATCTGGCCCGTTTACGAGAGGTATTTATTTGACAGCACACATTCAGACATCTGATCAAATTGATTTAGATTCAATTAATAGTTTAATTGCAAAAACATTTATAAATATGCCTTTTGTTAGAATGCAACAGCAGGCTAGGCTTTCTAATGTTGTTGGCTCTAACTATTGTGATCTTTCCGTATCAATTGGAGATGAGAATAATTTTGTAGTCGAGTCCTGTATAGATAATTTAATTAAAGGTGCATCTGGTAATGCAGTTGAGTGTATGAACTTAATGTTTGCAGAAGATCAATCTCTTGGTTTAAAAGAAATGTTACCTTTGTATCTATGAGTAAAACACAATCTTTTTATCAGTCTATTCTTCAAAACTCGACTTTAGTTGTCAAAGTCAGTGGAAAAATTTGCGATAATCAGCAAAGTATTGAAAATGTTATCGGAGATATCAAAGAGCTATTATCGACAATCTCTAAATTAAAAGTGGTTCTTGTTTTTGGTTTTGGCAGACAGCTAGATAATTACATGAAAGATATTCACAATATTGAGCCCAACAAGGTAAACGGTAGAAGAATTACTTCTCAAGATGATATTGAAGCAGCGAAGAAAATTTCAGGTCAAATTTTAATTGATATATTTAGCTTAAGTTCTCGATATAATATTAGAAATTTTCCCATTCCTATTTCGAAAAAAGATTTTATTGCTGCTAAAAAAAGAGAGGTTGTTGATGGAATTGATTTTGGACAAGTTGGGGATGTCGTATCTGTAGACGCTTTAGAGATACAAAAACTATTTAAAGAACATGATATGATTATTATGCCAAGTCTTGTTCTAGATAAAAATACTGCAGATGTATTAAATGTAAATGCAGATACCATTGCTACTGAATTAGCTGTTAATTTATCAGCAAGTAAATTAATTTTTATCTCTGATGTTCCCTACATTAGAGATTTGAATGGTGAACGTATTTCTTCCGTTGATGAAAATGTAGCTAAAAAACTTTTTGAAGAAAAAATTATTTCTAATGGAATGGTTGTGAAAGTTGAAAATTCTCTCAAAGCGCTTAATCAAGGAGTTCAAAAAATTCATATTATTAGTGGTGAAATTAAGAATGCCTTACTTACAGAACTAGAAACAGAAGAGGGCATTGGTACTGTTTTTCAAAAACAATCTTTAGATTATTAAGACAATTAATTTTTAATTTTATTTAAACAATCTGAAATAATTTTAATACCTTTTTTAAGCTCATCAGTTTTTATAATAAGAGGCGGAGTAATTCTAATGGTAGTCCCTTTGACTAACGTAGTAATCAATCCATCCTTAGAAGTTTTTTCATAAATTTTTAAAGCTAATTGACTATTTTTAAACTCAATGCCAGCCATCAGTCCTTTTATTCTTATTTCTTTTATGAAGTCATGATTAGAATGAAGTTTATTTAATAATTGTTCTAAAAGAATGCCTTTTGATTTTACACTATTTAAAAAGTTAGTTTTATTGATTGTTTGAAAAACATTATATGCAACTCTTGTTTGAAGCATTCCTCCACCAAAAGTAGATCCATGAAAACCAATATTTATCTTTTTAGCTATATCTTTTTTTACTATTGTTGCACCAATGGGTATTCCAGAGCCCAATCCTTTAGCAGTTGTAATAATATCAGGTGATACACCATAGTGTTTGTAGGCAAATATTTTACCAGTTCTTCCAATACCACCTTGTATTTCATCTGCGATTAATAAAATTTTTTTCTTTTTGCAAATCTCTTTAATTGTTTTGGCAAACTCTTTACTACAAATATTTACCCCTCCGTCTCCTTGAATAAACTCGATAATAATCGCAAGAGTTTTTTTATTAATCAATTTTGTTAAATTATTACTATCATTAAATTGACAAAATTTTACCTTTCCTGGTACAGGTCCAATATTAGATTTATACTGTTTATTACTTCCTAGAGATAAAGCACCAATGGTCCTCCCATGAAAAGATGATGTCATGGCTATAATTTCATCTTTATTTTTATCACTTCCAAAATTACGAGCAACTTTAAGCGCCGCTTCAATGCTTTCTGCCCCAGAATTAGAAAAGAAAACATCCCCTTTGTTGCTTTCTTTTGAAAGCAATTTAGATAATTTAGTTTTGTATAAATGTATTTGAGACCCTGAGAGGTGAGTTATTCCTGTTTTTAATTGTTCTTGCAGTGTTTTTTTAATAACAGAATGGTTATATCCCAATGAATTGACAGCAACACCAGCTGAAAAATCTAATAATCTTCTATTACCAGATGTATAAAGATAACAACCATTACCTTTAACGATTTCAAAGTTACTAAAATTGTAGGTTTTTAATAAATTATTCATTTGATTATTTTATAATTAATTTTTTTTAATAAAATTACTAGATATTTAAAAACGCCACTGTTTTATTTTACTCATAAGAAAGTCTCTGAAGGCTATTATTTTTAAACTTCCTTTTAAATTTTCATGGTAAACCATATGAACCTCATAGCTAGGGCCTTCTATTTCAGGCAGAACCTTTACAAGGTGCGCTTTATGTTGAACCATATAGTCAGGCAAAGCGGCAATTCCAGCACCAGTTTCAACGGCCACAAGAAGTCCATATAGATTATTAATAGTAATGTGAGGCTTTCTTGCTTTAGAGTTTTTGTTTAATCCAGTTTTTAAAATCCAATTAGTATCAGAAAGAGGGGAGGGTTTCCCTGTGCCATAGGTTATGAGCCTATGCTTTGAGAGTTCTGATCTTCTAATAGGCATGCCCATTTCGTTTATATAATGAGCTGAACCATAAATATGATATTTAATTGTAGCTATATGCTTTGAGACAAGGTCTAAATGCTTAGGGCGTCTCATCCAAATTCCAATATCATAATCTTGGCGCAACATATCTTGCTCATCTTCTGAATAGTTTAGTTTTAAATTAATTTCAGGGTATTCCTCTATGAATTCATTAATACGTGGACTAAGCCACATGGAGCCGAAGCCTACAGTAGTGTTAATAGATAAATTGCCACTTGGAATAGATTTAAATTCGATGATCTTTTTTTCAATAGAATTTAAGTCTGCAAAAATCTTTTCAGTCTCTTCGAATAGATAGGTACCTTGTTCTGTAAGGGTGATGCCTTTGGTATGACGTTTAAAAAGTTTAGTTTTAAGGCTATGCTCCAAGGATTGAATTTGTCTTGTAATTGCCGATTGACTTAAGTGGATCGTACCCATTGCTTTAGAAATACTTCCCGCCGTCGCTACATGATAAAAAGTTTTTAATCTATCCCAATCCATTTAAAATTTTATTGAGTTCTCCATTTAGAATAAGAATGTCCATTAGGTAGTATTTTTTCTGCGTATTTAAGTCTAATAAAATGTTATTAGCATCATTGAGATCATTATTAGTTTCTATGAGTCTTGTAACACTGATTTTTTGAGATTTATAAAGTATTTCATCGCCTTTAAGTTTTAACTTAAGGGTATCTATAATTTGTTTTTGATTTGATATTTTTTGTTGATAGAAATCATAATTATTCCATGACTCAAGGTATACATTGAGCATGTCTTTTTTGAGATCTTTATGTTGAATTAGTTTTTTTTCATATTCATATTTATCAATATCAAATTCATTCTCATCTTTATTCCCATCATATAATGGGACTGATAAAGCAAGAGAGATGCTTGAGCTTCTCCTGTGATTAACGCTTGAAGAAAATTTATCTGTGTCAGAGAGGGTATATGAAAGGTCAACAGATGGTTTAAGGTCTTTTTTACCCATTTCTAATTCTGGCTGATAAGTTTTTTCAATATATTTGAGATAGCTTCCATAGCTAGAATTCATCAACTCAGAAAAAATTTTCTTTTTAAGAGATTTTTCTGGAATATTAATACTAAAGGTAAAATTTACATCTTCATCTTGTAGCTCCATATCAAGTAATTTATTTACTTGAAGCATTAAATTATCAATTTGACGATCATAATCTAATAACAATGATTCAGCTTCGATAAGTTCATTTTGAAAATCTAAAAGATCAGTTTTTGTAATTCTACTAGCTTTAAATAGAATTTCTGCTTCTTGAACTTTTTTTTCAAAAAATATTATATTTCTTTTTTGATTGGCTTTTTTTAAAACTAATCCTTGAAGGTTATTATACCCATTAATCAATTCCTTAATTAAAAGTTCTTTTTGATATACTCTTAAAAAGTCATAGGCTTGATTTCTCGTTTGAGTAGCTAAAAGATTTAATTGGCTAAAACCACCATTATATAAGTTCATGGAAGCACTAATGGAGTTTGTATGGGAATTTATGGTTGATGTCGTAGTAGTTGATGAAGAATTATTTGTAAAATTATATGAATAATCAATTTCTGGAATGTAGATGCTGTTAGCATTCTTTAAATCAAGATCATCAATTAAATCATCATATTTAAAAGATGAACTATTTTCATTTTTATCAATTAGGATTTTAATAAGATCAGATATGTCGTAAGCATAAGTTTTATTAACACTTATAAGAAGAATTAATGAGATTAATATTACTTTGATTTTTGCCATTCTTTCTCCAAATTTTTTAAGTTCCAGTCTAGTTTATTCTTATTCATGTTTTTTTCCATTTTTTTAAATCTTTTTTCAAATTTTCTATTCGAGTCTCTTATAACAGACTCTACATCAAGACCTAATTTTCTAGATAGGTTAATACAAGAAAAAAATAAATCACCTAATTCTTCTTTAATCTTTTTCTTGTTATTATCTTGAATTTCTTTTGAAACTTCTCTTACTTCTTCTTTTACTTTTTTTAAGGTATCTAAGGCGTTTTCCCAATCAAAACCCTCTTTGGCGGCTCTTTTTTGAAGTTTCAATGACCTAGTTACGGCTGGAAGACTAATACTTACGCCATCTAGGGCTGATTTAGCACCTTTGTTTTTTCTCTCAAGTTTCTTTTTATACTCCCAGTATTCATTAACATCCTCAATAGATTTTATATTTTCATTTTTTAAAAAAATATGAGGATGGCGTGACTTCATTTTTTGAACACTTTTACTTATTACATTCTTGATATTGAATTTCTTTTTTTCTTCAGCTATGACGGAATGGTAGATTACTTGTAAGAGCAAATCTCCTAATTCATCTTCTAGTTCATTATAGTTTCCTGATTCAATAGCTTCTACGACTTCATACGCTTCTTCCAAGGTATATTTGGCTAATGATTTTGCATTCTGTTGTATATCCCACGGGCATCCTTTTTTGGGATCTCGTAATTTTTTTACAACATCAATAATATCATCAAGATTTTGTATATTTTTTTTTACCATGCTAGAGCTTGTGCTTGAAATATCTGACTTTTATAGCTTCTAATATCAGCATATGCATCATAAATATCTTTCTTTTTTCTTGTACAGAGAATAAAACCTTCACTCCAATCAGTTACTGACACAGCCTTATGTCCTCTTTTATTAAGTTTAGTTATATAAGGTGCTAACCTATCTTCTAGTAGTAATTGTTTATAATTAGGATCATGGGGATGGAAAAAAGCGGGTAGGTGCTCTGATGATACTCTCGGTTCATTTAAAGCCAAATCAATAGGTTTATTCGCAAATATGTAATTCATTAAAAATTGTGCTTGCCACTGATCTTGTGCATCACCACCCATAGTTCCACACGATAAGATTTCTTTTTGTTTTTTACTTATAACAAGAGTTGGGCTTAAAGTGGTTCTTGGTTGTTGTTCAGGGGCGATAAAATTAACATGACCAGGTTTTGACAAATAAAATGTCATAAGTCTATTACCTAGAGGAAATCCCAGATCTTTCACTACCTCATTAGATCTAATCCATCCACCACTAGGAGTACAAGATATGGCATTGTTGTATTTATCTATAATACTTATGTGAACTGTCCCAGCGCCCCATGGTTTAATTTCATTATCTAGAGGCAATAAAGATTTTTTTGTTAAGGGGTCTCCTGGAATAATTGAATTAATTGCTTTGTTATTAATTAATTTTAATCTTTTGTTTAAATATTGATCACTGAGAAGATTATTTGCTTTGACTAAAGGTTGTGCTTGACCAGTGAAGTACATTTCTCTATCTGCAAAACATAATTTTAAAGCTTCTATAAATTTATGAATATTCTCATCGCCATCTAATGAACTTACCTTCATCTTATTAGCTAATTTCATCATAGACAAAGTAGTTAAGCCTTGTCCCCAAATATTGGTTTTGTGCACTTCATAATCACCAAATTTTTCAGAAATTGTCTTTTCAAATTTTATATCAAAATTATCAAAATCTTGCTTAGCAAGAAGGCCGTTCCTTTCATTAGAGTGTTTGATTATAGTATTTGCTATATCACCTTTGTAAAAAGCGTCATGTAATTTATCAAATTTTGTATTTCTAGAGCCATTTAATTTTTTTTCATAATTGCACAGGTAATCTAAAAGACCACTGTAGGCTTTATTCTTTAATAAAGATCCTGCATTGGGAACTTTTCCTTTTTTTAAATAAAGATTAGCTGAGTGTTTCCATTCAGTTACAAACTTTTCTTGAAGCTCTATTAACCCAAATTTTTTTTGGTTAATAATACCATTATGAATGGGAAATCCGTCTTTGGCATACTTTAAGGCATATTGAGCTATGGTTCGAAAATTAAGTTTTCCATAGTTTTGTAGTAATCGAAAAATTGAAGAAAAAGCTGAGGGAATGCCAGCAGATATTATGCCCTGATCGGGTACTTCACGATAGCCTTTTGTAACTAAGTTTAGAAAATTAAATTTCTTTGGAGATTTGGTATTGCCATTAAGAACTACAGGCGATGAGGATGCAGGTTTTAATATCATTACCCCTTCTCCGCCCATGCCAAACATTTGTGGATTTACAAGACCTTCAACTAACATGGCGCCAGCCGCAGCATCAAAGGCATTGCCGCCATCTAGATTTAAGATAGAAAAAGCAGTTGTGGCAGATAGATTTGAGTGCGTTGCAATTGATCCTTGCGTTCCAGCATAAGAGGGAACGAAGCTATTAATGCTATTGTTATCAACTCTAAAAGAACGATTAGCCATTAAATAGTTATAATCTCCTCTGAGGAAGTTGGATGGACTGCTACAGTCTTTTTAAAATCATCAAGTGTATTTCTCGCAACAACGTTAACTGCTAAAAGCTGTATCAACTCTGCTGCATCGTCTGATATTATATGAATACCTAATATTGTTTTATCTTTCTTGCTTATCACAAGTTTATAAAAAGTATCCTTGTCTTTTGTTAGAAAAGTTTTTTTCATTGATTTAAAACTTGTTGTAAGTTCATAAGCATCAATCTTATTTTTTTTTGCCATCTCTAACGTTAGTCCGACTGTCCCTATTTGAGGAGAAGTGAAAACAGCTGTTGGAATATTAGTAAAATCGTATTCGATCTTCTTCTTATTATTGAATAATTTATCAGCTAAAAAATGCCCTTGTCTTATGGCTACTGGAGTTAAATTCACATAATCAATGACATCGCCTACGGCATAGATATTTTTTTCATGGGTTTGGAAGTGACGGTTTACTTTAATTGAGTTGTTATCATTGATTTGTACTTTTGTCTTTTCCAAGCCTAAGTTTTTAGTATTAGCAATTCTGCCAGTAGCTGAAAGAACATAATCAGTTTTAATAATTTTTTTGTCATTGAGTCTTACAACATATTCTTTCTTTAATTTATTAACTTCAGTAATTGTTTTTTCAAAATGAATTTTAATTTTATTATTTGGATTATTTTTAATCAAAAAATCTACAATATCCTCATCAAATGTTTTTAGAATTCTCTTACCCCGATAGATAAGATTGATTGAAATACCTAAATTTGCAAATATATATGCAAACTCGATTGCAATATATCCTCCACCCTCAATAGTCATGCGTTTAGGTAATTTTTTTAGGTCGAAGATATCATCACTTGTGTTGACATGTTTATTTCCTTCTAAGAGATTTGTTTTCTTTGGCTTTCCCCCAGTGGCAATAATAAAATTTTTTGCTTGGAGCATTTTTTTACCAACCATTATTTTTTTTGAGCCAACAAACTTCGCTGACCCCTTAATGATTTTAATCTTATTATTATTTAATATATTTTCATAAATTGTATTGAGACGCGTAATTTCTTTATCTTTTTTTTGGATAAACTTCCTCCAATTTATCTGAGGATCACTTATCTTACAGCCATATGACTTATAATTTGCAATATCTTTATTTATTTGAGAGAGGTAATAAAAAAATTTCTTTGGCACGCATCCAACATTTACACAGGTACCACCAAACTTATTATTTTCTATCATGGCAACTTTAGCCCCATGGACACTTGCAATACGAGCTGCACGAACACCACCCGATCCGGCTCCAATAACTATTAGGTCATAAATCATTTATTTTTTGTAAGATTGCTCTATAAAGTCATATATGAACTGGAAGTCAATTTCAAACTCCCAATACTCGAAATTATTAGGTCAACTAGAGACAACATCTAATGATGGGAAAGATTTTTATAGAATGTTCGTTAACAACACTCATTTAAATTCTGGAAATTTTGCTCACGGAGGCTTTCTTATGTCTTTTTTAGACAATGTAATGGGCAATGCTGCCTTTAAAAGCTTTGATAAAGCGCCTTGTGTTACTATTTCAATGACCACCCATTTTACTCATTCTGCATCCATCGGTGATGAATTAATCGCACAACCCATTATTGAAAAAAAAACTAAAACATTATCTTTTGTTAATTGCCAAGTCTTTGCAGGTGACAATTTGATAGTTTCTGGAAGTGGTATTTGGAAAATTGTTCATCGCAAAAGTATAAATACTGTAAATGATAAAATCATCAAAGATGATGGTGGTTGGTAGATTTACTTACATCAAACAAACTTGAGACTTCAGTTTAATGAAATAAATGTCTGTAAGGCACTTTTTTTTGCAATTTCTTTTTTTGTGGGTTTATGGACTGTTAGAATTCCAGATATCAAGGATCAAATAAGTACCGATTACAATGGAATGAGCTATCTATTTGTTATTTTTTCAATAGGTTCCATCCTCACTATGGTCCTCGCACCTAAAATTATACAAAATTTTTCTGTTAAATTTATAGTCTTATTTTCTGGATCGATGATTTCTTTTCTTTGGTTGTTTATTCCTTTTGTATCATCTTATCTAGAAATGGCTTTTTTTACATTTTTATTTGGGACTACTTACGGAATTTTTGAAGTTGTGTTAAATTTACAAGCTACTTCACTCGAAAAAAAATTTGAAAGACCAATAATGTCTGGCATTCATGCTTTTTGGAGTATTGGGCTTTTAAGTGGATCTTTTTTGACAAGTATATTTTTAGAGTATGAGATAAGCTTTTTTATTAACTCAATCATTTTTATAAGCATCTTATTTCCCATTATTTTTTTTGGATCAAAAACATTAAACAACCATGAAAATAGTGCACAAGCATACACAGCTATTTTTTTTCGATGGCCAAAAATCCTCATAATTCTTGTAGTCTTATCAATTACAGCAATTTTTCTTGAAGGTGGAACTGACTCTTGGGGTGCACTTTATATGCGTGATTATCACTTAGCAGAGGGATTTAAAATAGGCTTAGCTGCAATTATCTTTAATGGATTTATGGTTATCGGTAGGCTCATTGGGGATAATTTAAAAGTTGTCTTTGGTGTATATAATTTTTTATTTATCTCAATAGTGTTATCTCTTATTGGAGCAACTATTATATTAACAAGTAATTCAATTTTATTTTCAATTTTTGGATTTGCAATTGCAGGATTTGGCGTCTCCTCAGTGGTTCCAATTTGTTATACTTTAGCATCATCAATCAAAGATGTAGATCCAACTATAAGTATTACAGTTATTACGATTGCTATATATGGAAACTTTATGATTGCCCCACCAATTTTAGGCTACATTGCTAATATTATTGGAGTTCAATTTGTATATCTGCCAATAGTTTTATTGTTCACCCTTTCAACAATTATAGTTTTTTTCAACAGTGCAGCTTTAAAAAATTAACTTCTCTTTAAGATTATTATATTCCCTAAGACGATCATTATTGCACCGAGAACTAAAGATAAATCCCATACTAGCCCTTCAAAAAATGTCGAAACAACTAATGCCACAAGGGGCATAATAATTGCGACATATGCAGCATCATTAGAGCCTAATTTCTTGATAAGTGTTAGATATAAACTAAATCCAAAAACGCTACCAAAAATAGATAAATAGATTAATGAAAAAATGTACTGATGACTTACTTCAAAAGAAAATGAGTTACCCATAAGGATTAAATATATGACCAAGCTTATTGAACCATAAAACATTCCTAACCCTGTAACGGGAATAACTTCTAGTTTAATTTTAGAAGTATGGGCGGATATTAAATTACCTAAAGAGGCAAAGTAGGTGGCTGTAATACCCAAAAATATTCCATAACTAGTTCCACTTGAAAATTCAAATGAAATTATTTCATCATAAAAAATTATTATAAGGCCTAATGTTCCAATAGTACCGCCAATAAGAGTAACAATATTAGGGGATGATCTATGAAAAATAATATTATTAATTACATTCATAAAAAGAATTGAAGAGAAGCATAAAGCTACAAAACCACTAATCAAATATTGAGTAGAGAGGTAAAAAATAACGTAGTTAATGTTAAAAAGAAAAATTCCTAGAACTGCTATAAAGAAATGTTCTTTTATAGAAAATCGTAAGTTTATTTTTTTATAAATACAGAAAAGTAAAATTATAACGGATGCTAAAAAGAAACGGTAAAAAACTGATACCATTGGATCCACAGTTCCTAATTGAAATTTAATTATATACCAAGTGGGACCCCAACATAATAGTGTCGCTATAAACAAAAATATAGTAGAATTCATTAATGCCTTCGTTTGATGTTGTTTCTTCCCCAGATTTACAAGAAATCGATAATGCCATTAATAACACTAAAAGAGAAGTTGATAATCGTTTTGATTTTAAAAATACTAACTCTACCATCGAAAGGTCGGAGTATTCTATTACTATTGAAACAACTGATAATACAAGGCTAAATCAATTTAATGATATTTTAAAAAATAATATTGTTAGAAGAAAAGTAGATCCTAAATTTATACATGTTAAGTCAACTGAAACCGCTTCAGGAAATCGTGTTAGACAGTTTGTTGATATACTAAATGGGATTTCTAAAGAAGATGCAAAAAAAATAACGACCTTAGTTAAGTCCTCTAAGGTAAAAGTTCAGGCTTCAATTAACGGAGATGAAGTAAGAATTACTGGAAAAAAAAGAGACGATCTTCAATCGATGATAGATCTATTAAAGCAGAGCGATATTGGAATCCCACTGCAGTATCAAAATTTTAGAGACTAGGCGATTGTAATTTCATTAGTTTTGAAATTTATCAATTTTACTTCACATATTGATTTTAAAAAATTTATACAATCACTTGTTTTAACTTGAATGGTTTTAGTGTTGTCTAATGGATGAAAATTACATTCTTCATATTCCAAAATGGATGCATCTAAAAAAAAAGTAACATCTTTTTCTATATTATTTACTAATGCATAAGGACTAACTGATCCTGGCTTAACTCCTAATTTTTCATAAAGATATTCAGGGCTTCCAAAAGACAGGTTTCCTTGGCAATCAAGAATTTTTTTTAATTCTTTTAAATCTATTTCTTGATGGTCTAGGCAAGATATTAAATAAAAATTTCTTTTTTTATCTCTCAAAAAGAGATTCTTAGTATGCGCTCCCTGCATATTCAAATCAATTTTTAATTTACTAGACTCTTCAACAGTAAAAAAAGGCTCATGCTCAAATAGTTGATAAATAATATTTTTTTCTTTAATTAAATCTAACAAATTTAAAGCTTCGTATTTCATAATTTATGCATAATATAATTAATTATCGATGAAGAAAAATAAAATAAATAGAAGAAATTTTCTTAAAAAAGCTTCAATCCCTGTTATAGGTGCAGCGTCTTTTAACACTTTTAATGTCCATGCCAGTTCAATTACAGAATTGAATATGGTTACATCTTGGCCAGAAAATTTCCCAGGTATCGGCTTAGGTGCAAATAGATTGGCTGCCCGTATTGAAAGCCTTTCTGATAATAAGATTAAGGTAAATGTATATTCTGCAGGAGAGCTCGTACCTCCCTTTGGTGTTTTTGATGCCGTTTCATCAAGCACAGCTGACTTATATCATTCTGCAGAGTTTTATTGGGGCGGTAAAAATAGAGCATACCCATTTTTTGCAGCTGTACCTTTTGGCATGACTGCTGAAGAATTTAATTCATGGATTTATTTGGGGGAAGGTCAGGTGTTGTGGGATGAGCTTGGCTCTGACTTTAACTTAAAACATTTTGTAGTAGGAAACACTGGCTCTACTTTGTTTGGATGGTTTAAAGATGAGCTCAATAGCATTGAAGATATAGCTAAAATTAAGATTAGAAGTCCTGGAATGGGCGGAGACCTTTTAAAAACTATGGGCGCAACTCCTGTTAATATCCCAGGTGGAGAAATACTCCAAGCACTGTCAAGTGGTGCTATTGATGCTGCAGATTGGTCAAATCCTGTTATGGATTTAGCTTTTGGCTTTTATAAGGTGGCTAAATACTGCTACTACCCAGATTTTAAAAAACCAACTGTATCCATTTCATTAGGAATGAACCTAGATAGGTGGAATGCCTTAGATAAAAACACTCAAAGTATTATTGAATATGCATGTCAATCAGAAAATCAAGAAATGCTATCTGATTTTATGTATAAGGAAGCTGCTGCCATTGAAAAATTAAAATCACTAAATGTTAATTTTAGAAAGTTACCTGATGATATTGTAGTTGAAGCAAAAAAAAATGCCCCTGGGGTCTTGGATACTTACGCTGATACTGCCATTGGAACAAAGATTAGAGACAGCTATTTTGATTTTTTAAACATGAGATCAAACTATAAGGACTTCGATATTTCTAATTATCTAAATTTTAGAAAAATATAATTATTTTATTTTGTGTGGACGTTATTCACTTAACCTGGAAAGTTCACAATCAGAATTTAAGCCAGAAACAATTATAAACAATAAAGAAATATTTTCTTTTATTAATCCTGATATATCCCCTTCATCGTTAAGCCCCATTATTTTTAGAAATGAAAAAAAATATGATTTTGAAATTTCTAGATGGGGATTCTCTTTTGATTGGTTGCCGAAGGGTAGGGTGTTGTTCAATATCAGGTCAGAAACTATTGATCAAAAGAGCTTCAGTAAAGAAATTTTAAAAAGTCAAAGGTGCATTATTCCTTTTTCATCTTATTTTGAGTGGCAAGTAGATGAAGAGAATAACAAAAAGAAATATAAGATATTTACCAAAGATAATATTTCTTATTTTGGAGGAATTTATTTAGAGAATAAAGCTCATAAGTATTTCTCAATAATTACAACCTCTAGTCGAGATAACATTGCACATATTCATAAAAGAAATCCATTAATTATAGCAAAAAATAAAATTTCTAGATGGTTTTCAACAGAATATGATGAATTTCTGTCTAATAAGGATGTTGAACTTAATTTTGAAGGTTCTTAAGTAGGTCTATTTTTTAAGCCTAAAGAAAGATAGTAATTTTTCTATTCCAGAAAAATTAGACTCAAGCCTCGCATATACTGTATCTATCTTATTTATATGGCCATCTAATCTGCTATAAAGTTTATCAATTTTTTTCTCTAAACGTTTGTAATCACTATCTTTTTTTGTAATAGATTTTTTGACTGTCTTTTTCTTAACTGTTGGCATAATTTTATATTATCATAATTAATAAATATTAATCCCAAGAATTATGAGAAGCGTGCATTTATCTCAGGTATCCAGTTTTTTATTTTTTGAATTCTATTTTTAGGAGATGGATGGGTTGATAAGAACTCTGGAGGTGTACTTTTCTGGGCTTCTTGCATCCTTTGCCAGATTTTAAAAGACTCAGTATTGTCAAAATTGGCCATAGTCATGAATGCCAGCCCCAAATAATCAGCCTCTGATTCTTGTAAGCGGTTGAAAGGCAAAGAAAGTCCTAAATTTACCAGATAGTCATCCGCAGAGCTGCTAGAAAGCGCACCTTCTAAAGCAATATCAAGTATTGTAGTGCCTATATTAATTGCAATTGATTGACTGGCTCGTTCTAGGCTATGCCTAGCAACAGCATGGGCTATCTCATGACCCATTACAGATGCTAAACCGTCTTGATTTGATGTAATATCCAATATTCCAGTATAAAATGCTATTTTACCACCCGGCATACACCAAGCATTAAGCGTTTCTTTATCGTCAATCAAGATATACTCCCAATTATAATTTTTTAACTTATCTGATTGCCCCATATCATAAAAATATTTTTCAACAGAATCTGTTACTCTCTTACCAACTTCATTCAATGAATTGTAATTCTTACCACTGCTAATAATTCTTTCTTCCTGTTTAATTTTTTCATATGCCTGTATGGCCTGTTTGTTTATTTTCTCTTCTGAAACGAATGAGAGCTGCTTTCTATTAGTAATTGCAACTTCAGCGCAAGAGGGTAGGAACAGTGGTGCACAACAACAGCATGAGAATTTTTTAATAAAATCTCGTCTTTTAAGATTCATCAGAATAGTATAATCAAAAAGGTTATTAGATGACAACTTGTTATATCAACGGAAAATATAAACCCCTAAGCGATACTACTGTCAGTATTACCGATAGAGGTCTTCAGTTTGGGGATGGAGTTTATGAAGTAATAGCCGTTTATCAAAATAAAGTAGTTGATATGAACCTTCATTTAAGAAGGCTCAAATTATCCCTTAGAAAGATAGATATAAAAATTAACCTCACACAAAAACAATTTGAAAGTATTTGTTTTAAAATTAAAAAAATAAATGAACTAAAGATGGGTATTCTTTATATTCAAATCACAAGAGGAAACCAACCCACACGAGATCACAAATATCCTAATTCTTTAAAACCAAATATTATTATTTATTCAATAAATAAAGATTTAGATAATATGGAAAAATTAGCTTCCAAAGGAGTTAAAGCATCATTATATCCCGACATAAGATGGCTCCGATCAGATATTAAAAGCACTTCCTTATTGGGAAATGTAATGGCTGCTAATTTTGCTAAAAAAAATAAATCACATGAGGCCATTTTATTTGACCATAATGATAATATTACAGAAGGTAACTCTTCTAGTATTTGGATAATTAAAAAAGATATATGCTATACCCATCCCATAAGTTACCGAATTTTAAAAGGCTGCACCCGAGATAAACTTATAAAAATTTTAAAAACTAATAACTTACAGTTTAAAGAAAAAGCATTTTCTCTAAAGTCTCTTTTGACTGCAGATGAAGTTTTTATGACTAGCGCTACTAATTTTGTTATGCCAATTATTAAAATTGACAAATATAAAATTTCCAAAGGCAAACCAGGACCAATAAGTATGGATTTAAGAAAGAAATTTATTCAAGCAATATGAGAATAATTTTTTATTTACTAATCTTTTTTTCATTTCCTTTTTTTGCCCATAGTAATATTCAATCAGTCTATTTCGCTGGCGGATGTTTTTGGTGCGTAGAGGAGGCTTTTGAAAAAACAGAAGGTGTAATTAATGTATATTCTGGTTATTCAGGTGGAGATAAAAAAGATCCTACATACATGGAGGTAGTTACTGGGGATACTGGACATATAGAGGCAACTAAAATTGATTACAATTCAGACATAATTGACTCTAAACAACTGCTTAAAACATTATTCTTAAATATTGATCCCTTTGATAGTGGAGGGCAATTTTGTGATAGAGGATATTCTTATAGAAGTGCTATTTTTTCTAATGATAAAGGATTAATTGATCAGGCTAAAGAGCTAATAAAAAAGATTGAAAAAAATTACAATCAAAAAGTCCAATTAATGATGTTACCTTTTAAGAATTTTTATATAGCTGAGGACTATCATCAAGATTACTATAAAAAAAATCCTATTAGGTATAGTTATTATAAATATAGCTGTGGAAGAGAAAAAAAATTAAATCAAATTAAAATTAACTTAAAATGATTAAGTTACTTATCTTATTATCTTTAGTTGTTATCTGTGTATATGTTTTTTTTGGAAATCAAATATCCAATAAAACTAAGAAATATTTAATTATTTTTTTTATTGGTGCTATTGCATTAATTTTAATATTTTCTGGAAAGCTTAATTTTCTTCCTGTTGCTCTTGCGCCCGCTTTATTATTTTTTAGGAGGATATCTTCCTTGCTTAGTATCTTAAATTTTTTTTCAAGATCCTCGTTTGGTAGTAAATTCAAACCTACGATCAATACAAAATATTTAAAGATTCAAATAGTAATTCAGTCAAAACAAGCAATCATTGAAATTATTGAAGGGGAGTTCAAGGGAAGGGGGTTTTCATCATTATCTAAATTAGAGGCTGATAAACTTCTAGCTGAATTAAAAATTAAAGATCCAAGAGGCTTTGGTATTTTGAATGTTGTTATCAATCAATCATATCAACAATCACAAAGCACATCCTCTTCGCAAATGAATGAAGAAGAGGCACTTTCTATTTTAGGTTTAGAAAAAGGAGCTAGCATGGAGGAAATTAAAAAAGCATATTTTGATTTAATGAAAAAATTTCACCCCGATAAAGATGGAAACAATTATCTCGCTAACCTCATTTCAGAGGCAAAGAATAAGCTTTTAAATCAATAATTTTCATCTATAAGACTGTTATCCCAATGAACACTATTAAGAATCTTGCAATCATCGCCCACGTAGACCATGGAAAAACTACTTTAATTGACAATTTATTAAAGCAGTGCGGCATATTTAGAGAAAACCAGGAAGTGTCTGAAAGAATGATGGACTCTAACGATCTTGAAAAAGAACGTGGAATTACTATTTTGGCAAAACCAACTTCTATTATTTTCAATGATATGCGCATAAATATTATTGATACCCCTGGTCATGCTGATTTCGGAGGCGAGGTTGAGAGGGTTCTGTCTATGGTGGATGGGGTAATCCTCTTAATTGACTCTTCTGAAGGCCCAATGCCTCAAACAAAGTTTGTATTAGGAAAGGCTTTAAAACAAGGCCTAAGACCTATGGTTGTAATAAACAAAATTGATAAATCAGATGCTAGGCCTGACGATGTTTTAAACGAGGTTTTTGATCTCTTCGTGTCCCTTGATGCTAGCTCTGAACAGTTAGATTTCCCAGTTTTATATGCATCTGGAAGAAGCGGTTGGTGCGTAGATGAATTATCTGATGAGCGGGTAAGTCTTACCCCTCTTTTAAATAAAGTTATATCCCATGTCCCATCTCCAGACGTTGATAATTCTAAGCCTTTTGCAATGTTATCAACACTTTTAGACTCTGATCCTTATTTGGGAAGATGCTTAATTGGTAGAGTAGAGCAAGGTTCCGCAAAATTAAATGACACTGTCCATGCCTTGAATCTTTCAGGAAAGATAGTCGAGTCAGGCCGTTTAACAAAACTTCTTAAATTTGAAGGTATGAAAAAAATAGTGGTAGATGAAGTCAATACAGGGGATATTGTCTGTATCGCTGGTCTGTCAGTTGCATCTGTATCAGACACTATTTGCTCAACTGAGGTATCTGAGCCAATTAAATCAACACCTATAGACCCCCCAACAATGTCAATTAACATTATGGTAAACGATTCTCCTCTGGCAGGTACAGAGGGAAAAAAAGTAACATCAACATTGATAAGAAATAGATTAATTGCCGAAGCTGAGACTAATGTTGCTATAACATTTTCTGAAAATGAAAATAAAGACTCCTTTGAAATTGGAGGTAGGGGCGAACTTCAACTTGGTGTATTGGTTGAAACTATGAGAAGAGAGGGTTTTGAATTAACTCTCTCAAGACCCAAAGTCGTTTATCAAGATATTGATGGAACTAGATGTGAGCCATATGAAGAAGTAACGATTGATGTTGATGAGGAGTTTTCAAGTATTGTCATTGATGGAATGAATCAAAGAAAAGCAGAAATGATGGATATGAGGCAATCTGGAACTGATAAGACTAGATTACTTTTTGTGGCACCTTCAAGAGGCTTAATTGGTTATCAAAGTAAGTTTTTGACAGATACTAGAGGTACAGGAGTGATTAATAGAGTTTTCCATTCATATAAGCCTTTTAAGGGAGAAATTACTGAAAGAAGAGCGGGGGCTCTAATTTCTACCGGCGACGGGAAAGCTGTTGCTTATGCTATATGGAAGCTTCAGGATAGAGGTATAATGTTTGTAAAACACCAGACGCCTGTTTATCAAGGAATGGTAGTAGGTGAACATAGTAGAGATAACGATCTTGAAATTAATGTTTTAAAAGGTAAACAATTAACAAATGTAAGAGCTTCTGGTTCAGACGAAGCAGTTACTCTTGTTACACCCAAGGTCATGTCTCTTGAAGAAATGATGACTTATATAAATTCTGATGAACTGTTAGAGGTCACCCCAGTTAATCTTAGGTTACGAAAAAAATACTTAGAACCTAATGAAAGAAAAAAACACTCCAAAAATAACTAGTATTTTATTATAATTGTTATTAAATAATTATATTAAAGTATTGTTTTTACTAATTAATTTATATTTATAACACTTATTTTGTTTTTTTTGGAAAATTATAAATAAGGTTATCTTTTTAGCTTCTCTATAAAATTTATGGGATAACATCCTTTTCTTTTGAAAAAATAACATGTTATTTTGCCAATTTATTGAATAATCACTAAATTTAAAAAAAAATTCTTATCGAAATGCCAAAATCATTAATTTTAATTGTTAATTTTGGCATAATGATCTTTCTGACTCAAGAAA
>JACLAB010013207.1_pt1 | contig 67605 bp, 44 predicted proteins | sample 8027921 | NCBI WGS metagenome assembly JACLAB01 (sample SAMN15725117, study PRJNA655200) | protist metagenome | isolation source: fluorescence activated cell sorting (FACS) single amplified genomes of... | place: USA: West Boothbay Harbor, Gulf of Maine | collected 2000-07-19 | reverse complement strand
GCCCTCTTCCTCCTCTTCAAAACTCGCGCAACTCATCGAGTCCATCAAATCCTCCGACGTCGCGCGGACGCAAACTTTGTGCAACGAAATCTCCCCGTTCGATGTCAACTCCGGCGTGGAGTGCGACGGCGACGGGGAGGAGGATTTCCCTCTGCAAGTCGCTCTGGGTGCGCCTTTTTTCTCGTTCCATCTCTCTCTCTCTCTCTCCGTGCGTGTGTTTAAAGTACCATCTCTGCCGTTCGCGATCGCGATCGCTTTTCGCCGGCTCTGCGTCCTCCAGAGCGCTCTTCTTCCGCCTCCGATTTCTTTTATGAAACTCACACCTAAAATACTTGTAAAATTTTCAATTGTCTCGTCAAAACGAAACTCGCCGCCTCTCTTTTCACGCACAAAAAAAGAAAATCAAATCAAAACACCATGCCAAAAGCGCGCAAATCGACGCGCAGCAATCCCGACGCCATGGACGCCGAAGGCCACGAAGAGGTACGCGATGTGTGTGTTGTTTTTTAACGCGTCGTTCGCGTTTTTTATCTTCTTTTTCAGTTTGTCTGTATCTTTTACGCGCCGTCGTTGTTTTGGAAGAAATTTCCCCTTTGGGAGAGTCGACTCGTGTCCAATTCAATCGATTCAATTTTAATTCAACCGTGTGCGTGTATTCTGACCGAGTCTCTTTGTCTCTCTCTCTTACTTTCTCTCTTGGTTACGCTCGCGACGATAACGACGATTCACAGCTGGAAGCGATGACCGCCGAGGACGACGAAATCTTAAAAATGAAACAGAAACTAGCGGAAATGGAACGCGAAGCGTCTTCTTTGCGAGAGCAGGAGCAAGGGATCGATGTGAAAGCGTTGGACGAGGAGATGGCGAAACACCCAGAACACAACGGTGGCCACGCGGGGAAACCGCAGAAAACGCCCGAAGAGCTCGAGAAGGAAAAAGCCGAGAGACAAGAGATAGATTCTCGATCGGTATTTGTCGGGCAGGTGGATTACGGCGCGGAACCGGGAATGCTCGCGGAACACTTCAAAAAGTGCGGTACGGTGAATCGCGTGACTATTTTAACCGATAAGTTTGAAAATCCGAAAGGGTTTGCGTACGTGGAGTTTTTGGAGAAAGACGCGGTAGATGCGGCGGTATTGTTGGATGGAACTGGGTTGGAGGAGTTCCCGAACAGAAAGTTGAAAGTGAGCGCAAAGAGAACAAACGTACCCGGGATGAAGGCTGGAGGAAGAGGGAGAGGCAGAGGAGGACGATTCGGACCGTTTGGGGGGATGATGATGGTTCCGATGATGATGCCGTACGGAAGAGGCAGGGGTAGAGGCAGAGGAGGCAGAGGTGGGCGTGGTAGAGGCGGTGGTGCTCCGGGATCGTCGCCGTATTAGTTTTCACGCGTTTTTTAAAAAGTGAAGTGTGTACAAAGAAGTTCCGAATTAGTATGTTTAATAATAATGAGAAAAATGGACGCGATATTATCGTTCGTTGTTGTTACGTTTACATAATATTTCTGTGTATCAACCTAATGCCCGCTAGATTACTATTAAGACGCGCCTCTCATCTTTCACTGCGGCGGTGGAAAGTGCTGCGGAGGCATGAACTGTTGACCCGGTTGCAGATGTTGAAACTGTTGTTGCTGCTGTTGCGCCATCATTTGCCAGTATTGTTGTTGTTGCATTTGTTGTTGTTGTTGCATTTGCTGCATTTGTTGCATTTGCATATACTGCTGCTGGTTTTGCATCGCCATACTTTGCATGCTTTGTCCCCCTACTCCTCCTCCGTGTTGCTGATAGCCTTGATGCGGCGCGCCTTGTTGGAACATTTGTTGCTGCTGATTACCTTTTGCAAATTTGAAATAAATCGGCTTGTTCGTCGGCAAGTTCGGATCTCTGTTGTCTAAAATATACTTTTGATCGAGCAGAGCGATCGTTCGCTCTGCGTCTTCGAACGTTCGAAAAGTGACAAAGCCACTGCCTTTGTGTTTTCTCGTATGGCGGTCGAATAAAATGTGGACGTCAACTACATCTCCCACCGCTTCAAACATGGGCAAGATTGCATTTTTATCGTAACACGCGGGTATGCTCGACACGTACAGTTTTTCAGACGGTTGGCCGTGGTTATATGCGTTTGGTGGAGAGAACTCGCCTCTTTTCGGTAATTTATTAGCGTTTGGGTACACGGATCGGAGGTACCTCGCAATGACATCCGGTGTGGTCGGTTCCGAAGAAGACGGTGGCTCTATAACCATTCCCGGAGGCACGACCTCTCGCGAGTCCGGACGCTTCAATTCGGTTTTTTCTCGGTTTTTCGCTGGACTTTCTGTTTTCTTGACAGCCGGAGCATTTGGAGCCTTACCGCCTAGTGGACCTTGTTGTTGTTGCGGATTAATTACTTTCTGGGCCATTTTCTCCAAACTAATCCTCGTCTTTTCGTCTATAATCGTAAACTCCACCCTGAGAGGTGCGTGGTAAACAAGAGAACCCGGAGGTTGTTTTTCGTTCAAACTGTTTCGACACAGTTTCGCGTCCTCCTCTTTCGCGTACGTCGCCAAGAACGAGAAATGCTTCTCCTTCCTAAACGGCTTGAACGATTCAACTTCACCGAACCGTTCCAGCCACGCTTTGACTAACTCGTCACTCGCTAATTTTGACGACGCGCCAATCCAAACTTGATTCGAGCTTCTCGTGAACTCGTCGCATTCTTCTTCGACAAATTTTCGTAAATCTAACTCCGCTTCGGTCGCCTTCGACTTCAAATTTTCTTCCCACGCCGCCCATCTAACTTTCACACCTTTTTCGCAACCGTCCATCACGTACGAACCGTTATCCAACGCAGCTAAAGCACTTTCTGCGGCTTCTTGCGTCTGAAATCTCACGACGCCTTCCGAACCAGAGCATAATATTTCTTGCACGTCGCCGTACGTCTCAAAGACACGTCTCGCGAGCGCCTCGTCTGCATCCGCGGGGAAGTTTTCGTAGCAAATTTCCAGTCGTCTCGCGCGCAGGCGCTCGTACGCACCAATCTGAGTTAACGGCAACGACTTTGTTTTCTCTTTTTTCTTATCGTTTGCTTTCTTTTCATTCGCATCGTCGCGAATTTTGGCGTCGTCGACCTTCATCGCTTTCGTCCCCTCTGTTTTTTCGGAATCGTCTTTTTGCCCCCCCGATTCCGTTGCCGCATCCGTCGGCGTTCCTTTTGCGGTGGGTTCATCTTCGCTGGCAATCTCGTTCTGCTTTTTCTTCTTTTCGGCGACTTTTGCTCCTTCTTCCGCGGCTGGCGATTTCGATCGACCTCGTTTTTTACCGCCCGTGGTCTCCTCGGCGGACGCCGTCGTTTTCTTCCCGCCGTTCTCGTTCTCGCTCTTCAAATGCGTTTCCAATCGCGCCAACAAGTCGGCTTTCAAACCGTCGACGGGTAGGTTCAGGGAAGGTAAAATTTTCTTCAGTTGCGCGACGGTGAGTTTCTTCCTCGCTTGTTCCGTCGCCGGGACGGAGGGTGGTTTCGGCATGATGATGGTTTCGTATTTCTCGCGCGTGGAGAATTGTAATGAGGAATCGGGAAAAGAATTGGAGAGCTTCTTTTTTTCTGTCGTGTTTGGAAAGTTGGATTTTTCATCCGCGCGCGTACATCTTTTCTTTTCTACAATACATTTTCTAGAGCACAAACGAGATGCTCTCTCCTCGCGACGTCTAATCTTCAGTTTCTCGAGCAGTTTTCGTCTCCTTTTCTCTCTCGTTACCATCATCGTCGTTGCGAAGAAACTTTCGGAAGGACCCGCCTTCGAAGAACTGCTCCGGGACGAAAAATTCAACCTCGCAGTTTTTGGCGAAAGCGATGTCGGCGTCGGAGTGGTCTTGTGGGCGGTTCGCCGCGTCGCCGACGTAAAACGTGGTCGTTATTTCAGTCGTCGTCGTCGTCTTTTTTGTTTCTTTATTTTCCTCCTTGTCTTCTTTTTCTATCGTACTTTTTAGAACTATTTCTCTTCGCGAAAGCATCTCTTGCCACATGCCTATGTTTGGTTTGCGGTAACCTTTGACGTCTTTCTCGCCGGATTGCGTGGCCGCGTAAAAGTCAAATTTGGCGTCGAGCTATCAAATGAGAAATAGATTAAAACGTCAGTCAGTACGAAACAAACAATCGCGTGCGCGAAGAAATCAAATCAAACGAATCATGCGTGCACGCGCACCTCCTTCGCAAAAATCTCCAACCGTTTCCGAATCTGCTCCGCTTTCTTCCCATCCACGGCGCTTTTCACCATCCCTTGATTGGAAAAAATCACAATCTTATACCCGCTCTCGTGCAACGCGTTCAAAGCTTCTTTCACCGACGCGTCTCGAAACGTAAAATCGTTCTCGTGCGTCATGTACGGCTTCTTGCCGCTCTTCGTCTTTTGGAGCGTTTCGTCTAAATCAAAGCACGCTATTTTGCTCGAAAGTTTATTCGGGCACGAGTGGTCGATTCGAACGAGCAACGAATCGTGTTTGGTGAGCCATTTCGGTCCAGAACTAGACGCACTGCTGCTCTTAACGCCGTTACTGCTCCCAGACGCGAACGTGGACGTGTTCTGACGCTTGTTACTCTCCGCGGACGTGTTGAATTTTCGAATCAGAAATCGTTCCATTTTTCTTGTTGTTGTTGTTGTTGTTGTTGTTGTTGTCGTTGTCCGTCCTGCTCGCGCCGTGAAAGCGCCGCTTCTGAACGCAACTGCCGCACTCGGCGTCTTTGCCCCGGCGAGCGATGCGGCGCGAATCGTGGCGATGATTTTGCGCTGAATATGTGTGATGGTAAAGAGAAGAAAAAGAAGCTAAACTTTTGGGGGAAATCCAAAAAGTGAATCGCGAGAGACTTCACTTTTGATTTATCCGAAGAGAAGAGAGAGAGAGAGAGAGAGAGAGAAAGCACACGCGGCGAGGCACGCGCATAAAAAAAACGACGCATGCCGCCACCGTCCTTCTCTTCGCTGTCGAAAAGAAACAAGCGTTTGCTCGTTCGGCTCGCGTTCGTCCTCGCGGTCGCCTCGTTCGTCTCCGTGCTTCACGACTTTGTCAGCGGCGTCGTACACGCGTCGTTCGATGTCGTCGGTAATCTTTTCTCTTACGCCGCGGGCGACGTGAACCCGAACTCGCTGCCGCCGTTGTGCGAGACGAAGGCACTGAGCGTTTTGCGCGAGGATACGTTTAAGTTGAAGCCCGGGTGGCGGACGGAATGTTCGGAGAAGTTTAAGAAGCAGATGCAAGTGTCGACTCGATTTCACTATCAGAGGCGGAGAGACGAGGAAGGGAAAACGGTCAAGGAGGTGAAGTTTGACGAGGTGTTGGTGTCGCTACCTCCGGTGGAGAAGTTGAAGCAGTTGGAGCAGTACGCGTACGAGGGGAGAGATTTCGACATATTCGACGATACGGATAAAGCGGTTGGCCGGAAAGCGATTTCGATTTTGTTTAGCGGGCGCGACGGGTTCATCAACGAACAGTTGGCGAGGTTTCGGTATTGCAAAATTGTGGTCGTGACCGCGTCGTTTGGCGCGCAAGATACGCTGCACAGACCGATTGGTGCCGATCCTACTCGATATAAACAAGATAACGTGTGTTTTGTGGCGTTTGTTGATAAGCCGACAATTGAAAAGTTTGGTTACCAGAGCGGGTGTTTCGACGCGTGGAATGTCGTCGAGTACGCGCACCCAGGATTTCCTGACAGTCGAATGAAAGCGAGATTGGTCAAAGCGTTGTTGCCGTTTCATTTCCCGGAGAGCAAAGTGACCGTATGGGTAGACTCGAAGTTAGAACTGAACGAAGACGCGTCGGCGGTCGTGGATATTTTGTTGAGAGCAAACACGCATCCGAAGATTACGCGGGTGAAAAGGCACGAAAGGCCTTACGAGTTTGATGTTGCGGTGAGTGAGAATCACGTCAGAGAAGATGTGTTTGCAGAGGCGGATAAGTTAACAAAGATGTTTCACGGTGCCTTGAGCGTAAACGAGACGTACGATTCGGACCGAAGCCGGTGGTTGAGTCAAACTGTGAAAAGATATAAAGAGGAAGGGTTCCAAGGGAAAGGATTGCCGGATACAGGTTTGTTCATTCGAAGGACGAACGCGGTAGGTTTCGAGTTGAGCGCCAGGTGGGCGCACGAAATCTTGCGCTCACCATTTGGGAGAGACCAAATTTCGTTTCCGTACGTCAAATGGATCATGGAACAGAGAGGGTTTCGGGATAGGATTAGAGTGTTTGAGAAGTGTTGGTACGTAGCTGCTGTTAACGAAGTCGGCCACTCGTCTAGAAGTGGGACAGTAGTTTGAAGGGGATGTTTTCTTTAATTTAGTCATCTATAATTTAATTTATGACGCTCTAGTTGCACGCATTATATTGTTTATGATTATTGCATGTCGTCATATCTCCTCTTCCGGTGTGACTAATGAACGAAACCGCTTCGGACCAAGTCGGATTCCTGCTGCAAAATCGGGTTGAACCCGAATCTCTTCGCCCTTTTTGATGTGGCAAGTAGGAACGAGCGCTATGCATTTACCTAAATATGGGCTAAAGTACGTTCGACGTTTCACGTTAGCGTCTTTTGCACTCCGAACGATGGTTGCTTCGCATCCTAACGAATGCTCTAACGGTGTATCGTATTCAAAAAAATAGCCTCCGCGGGCAGCGTTTTCGTCGTTCTTCTTCCTCCGCTTTGGTTTCTCTTCCTCGTCTTCCTCCTCATCTTCATCCGAAGATGTTAAATCGTCCAAAACGGTAATTCTCTGGTTCAGAGACCATTTCACCTTAGTCTTCCCTTTATCGTGTCGAACGAGAGTGCCCGTCACTAACGCCACAAACGTGCCAACCGACTTTGTAGACTTTGTATCTTTCTCGCTCCATCTCACATCTTTCCTCGCGACCAACTTACCTTTTACCATCTCGACCATTTCCCGCTCTCTCGGATCCCTCTTAACATCTTCGAAAACGTGTGTTCGAAGAGCTCTTTTCACCGGCGTATTTTTTATGTATTGATTCACTTCGTCGCGACTCATGCCGTTCGCAAAGTATTCCTGCGTATCCTTGAGTAACCTGCCTTCGTAAAAAATGCCTCGCATACCCGGTCTCTTCGATTCGTCCCAATATTCTAACACACTATCTTTCGATTTCGTGAACAAAGAACGTTCAATACTACTGCTACTGCATACTGGATACAAGTAGGCGCAGCAACCGTGCATCTTCCCTTCCTTGAACCCACCAATAATGACACCGCCGTCGCGCTTTCGCTCGAAACACATTTCCCCTTCTCTCTTGTTGTTCCTGTAAAAACCGTGGTACTCTACAAAACCCAACTTCTCCTCTTCTTCGTTAAATTCCACGCCGTGTTCGGGACTCCCGCGCTTCCACGAACCTTTCAACCTCATCCCGGCGCCGTTTAAAAATTCATTTTCGTCACCATCGAACAGGTCATGCTTCCATTCCCCAGTAAATTTAGCAACACCTTTTCCCGCATTCTCGAACGCGTTACCTAACGTGAGCTCTCCTCTTCCGTGTCGTTTCCCGTTGACGAATTGGCCGAGATACATGCCCCCGTCGTGATGATATAAAACACATCCGTGTCCGTGAGGTAGATTTGGGTTGTGCCTGGAGTACTCGCCGGTGTACGCGAAGGCGAGTTCGCCGTTCATTGTGTGTGAGGTAGATTTGGGTTGTGCCTGGAGTACTCGCCGGTGTACGCGAAGGCGAGTTCGCCGTTCATTGTGTGTTTCTGTTAAAAATGGGGGAAAACTTGTGAGAGATGGATGGATGTACTGGCTGTTCCTTACAAATTTAACGCTAGGAGTACCGCATGCGTCTTATTCTCTCTCTTCTCCATCTCTTCTCAAATTATAGTATCGTTCTTGACGTATGCGCAAGATTTCTTGATTGCTCTTGCATTTGTCTCTCTTTTAATCTCTTTCTTTCTCTCTCTCTTACTCTTTTTTAGTTCGGCCCGGTTCCGTTCGGATCGTAGTCCTCCGAGGTAATGGTTCCAGTGATTGTTGTTATTTCAAAAGTACCGATGATTGGAGAAGGTGCTTCGGCGGCGGCAGCGTCTTCTTCACCTTCCATCGTTGTTGGTACTTCTTGCTGCTCTTCACCGTTCACAACCGGTTCGAGTTCTTCTTGAAGGAGCTTTCGACCGGGCGTCTCTTCAATGGTCATCGTCGACAAGTCTTCCGAGGGAGCCGGTGCCATCGCTGGCGCTTCAGCTGGTGGAATCGCGATGGATTCGTCCATCACGACTTCACCTTTTTCTTGAAGTAGCTTTCTTCCAGGCGGAATTACGGCTTCGTCGACGATCTCTTCCTCAGCTGTGGTAACAACAGCTGGCGCAGGCGCGGGCGCTTCGCCCATCGTGGCACTACCGCTTGGAGGTAACGGATCAGGCATCCCCGTCACGTCCGGCATCATATCCCCCATACCCATCTGAAGCAACTTCCTAAATGGTGGCAAAACTTCTTCTTCACCTTCTTCTTCCGCCATCGTAGTCGTCGCTGGCGCCGGTGCCGGCGCCAGTGCCTCCTCGATCTCATCGAGGACTTCCCCAAGAAAATTGTCCTCATCACTCGGGACAGGACCGTTCCCGAGTTCTTGCAAAAGTTTACGCCTCATCGGCACCTCTCCTTCCTCGACACTCATCGGCACCTCCTCCATCGCCGCCGTCGTCGTCGTCGTCGGTGCCGACGACGACGGTGCCATCGCTTCGCCTTTCAACTCGCGCTCGGACAAGACGTCTTCGCTCGGAAGCGTGTTTGTATCTTGGAGTTTTCTAGCTTCGACCGCAACCGTGACGGACGAAAACATCACCGCCATCGTCGCGAGAACGAGAAGCAACGCGCGGAGCGCGTTGTTCGCGCTCGCTTTCGCGTTCTTTCTGCACGCGTTGAACAGCGCGAACGGTTTCTGGGTCGAGGACATGTCGATGTTGTTACTTTTTCTCGTGGGAAAATGTGTGACGATATCGAAGCAATGCGTCAAAAAATAGTAATTATTAGAAAAAATAACGCACCGAAAAAGGAGAACTTATAACGCTCTCCTTTCTCTCGGTCTTTTTGTAGTGCTATTTAGGGTTGTGCAGCGTTACAAAACCACACGCGTTTTTGTTACTTTTTCGTCTCTCTCTTCTCTTCGATTTTTTTTTCTCTAAGTCTCCTGGGAGTGCTCAAAAAGGGAAAAGACCGAAAGAAGGAGCTGAAATTGACCAAAATCGCGCGTTTCGCGCGCCTGTCGTCGACTTCAGGCGCGATCGAGCCGAAAAACGTGTCCGCGGAGACGCGTTGGGATCGAACACACCGCGTGCGCGCGTCTGCTCTCGCGCGCGCTTCGTTTTGGCCTCGCAATGGGCGGGTTTTCAAGCCGCGGTAGCCGAGCGTTATTTTTCCAGAAAAACCGGTTTTTCTGCAGAAAAACCGGTTTTTCTGGCCAAAAGAGCGTTATAGAGCGTTATAGAGCGTTATAAAAACCCTAAATACCCATATTTTCTGAGGGAAAATGGAGGCAAAGAGCGTTATGAAAATAGTAATTCTTCCTAAAAAATACGCGCAAAAGTTCCGAGTGAAAAAACGATGAGCGTTGAGGCGAAAAAGGACGTCGGCATGGCTGAACTCAAGCGCGCGCTGCGTGATTTGGACACTTCTTTCGATCATTTCGTGATTGCCGAAGGATTCGTGGAGAAATGCGAGGAATACCGAACGCTCGATACCGCGATAGAACGCGCGAGAGAGCTCGCCGCGAGCTTGGAAAGTCACCGGGGTCCTTCTCCGTTGTTTAAAGTGTTCACGGAGCAGCGCGATGCGTTCGAGAAGCACGTGCTGCCTAAACTCGGGAGGTGCGAGCGATTGTTTTTGCGTCAGGTGAATCGAGAGAGTAGAGAAGCGATGAAGTTTGCGGGTGTTCATCGCCTTCGCGTCCGTCCGGAAGACCTCTCTTCGGTATCTCAGTTTAAGTTTCATTTTACATACAACAAATATAATCACATTAATGAGATCATCACTCAAACAAAAAGCTTAGACATCATTCGCTACGCGATCGAAAACTTTCCTTATAAGTTTTCAAAAGTAACCGCGACTGCTTGTGCGCGAGTTGGTGACTTTGATATTTTCAAATACATCATCGAAAAAGGGGCGCGTCCCAAGGCGGAAACCTTTCGTACCTTGTACCGAGACCGGCACACGAGAGACAAAGGAAAGTGCTACGCGTACTTAAAGCATTTTTGTGACGAGAACCGCAAAACCCCAAGATGCGGGGGTCGGTCGTGGGACTATCTCACATCGGAACTCGAGTCTTTTTACCCTTAAAATAGTGGGGCTTGGATTGACGGACTGTGTGAGTTTACGCCGCGACAGTCGCACATCGAAAAGAGAGAGAGAGAAAAGAAGTCAAAAACATACGAAAAAAGTCAAAATACATACAAAGTTGAAGAGAACACGCGCCATTAAAACACACGCACGCACACTAGCTCGCGCAGACAAACAAAACTACTCCTACGAAAATGTACCACCAGTTCAGTAACGACGCCACGTGCGTGCTCGATGTACCTTCGCATCTCTTCATTTTCGCGCGCGTTCTTTTTTCTTTTTACACGAATCCACTTTTTTCCCGAACGGGGAACTAAAATCTCTCTCTCTCCCCTTTCTCATCCAACACAGAACGGCATCGGCAAACGCGTTCGCCTCTGGCGGCGACCAAAACTGCGGCAACGTCATGACTGGGAGAAACACCTCGAGAGTGTTGCAAGCGCCCGGTGGGACGCAGAGCTTCACTTTGGGCGGTGAAATAGAGGAGGATGTGCACGCGAGTGGGTCGACGAGATTTGCAACTAACTTTTCTGCGAGATACGACGAAGACGACGAGGAAGAACCATCGATCGACCCGTCCACGATCAAATCGATGACCCTTCCAGATCTCAGAATACTTTGCAGAAATAACAACATACAACCGGCCGGGTCGAAAGAAACTTTAGTGGAAAGATTGGAGGAGATGATCGCGAACGGCGTTCGCGTGGTGGAAGTCAAGAAGAATACGGCGAAAAGTATCGCGGGCGGGTGCGTGTCGTCGACGAACGCTGGAAGCACGCAAAACTACCGCGCACCGCTGGGCAACGAGAATACCAACAACAATAACTACGCTCGGTCGAGTTCGCAAAACGTCGGGAACTTTCTGACTGGGAGAAATACGTCCAGAGTTTTAGCACCTCCGGGCGGAGCGTCCTCTGGCATTTTTTAGTATAGAGAGAGAGAGAGAAAGAGAGCTTTACGTGTAAAAATATCTTCATTAGTTCGATAAGACTACTCGTCGACGCTCGGGAGCACATAGAAGAAAACACCGACGCGCACACAAAGAAGTACGATGCGTTCTTTCGCACCCGCATTGTCGTCTCTGACTGTCCCTTCTCACCAGCGTGCTTTTCGGCGGAGAAGTGCACGCGAAAGATACGCTCTAAGAAATGGATCCGTCGAATGTAACGACGCGGAAGACGAAGAAAACGATCATTTAAACGCGTTCACGCCGAGCAGGAGAGACGTGCTCGCATCCACGGCAGCGTCCATCGTCAGTGCATCTTCGCTTGGTTTCTGTTTCCCCGCCTTTGCGGCGGCTGCATCTCCTGCCGTAACGAATACCGTTTTCTTTGATTTTGCAGTCGATGGACAAAAAATCGACGGACGCGTCGTTGTGGGCGTGTACGGCGACCAATCGATCACCGCGCGGAGGTTCCTCGCGCTTTCGAAAGGGATCCAAGGGCTCTCTTACCGACGAAAAGCAATCATTGGGATCGAGGAGAACGAGGATGAAACGATAGAGACGCCTTTGTGGATCACGTCGGCGCCGATTACAAAGTTTGAAGCTCCCGGGACGGGTGATGCGATTAATACCGTGCCGGGCGGTTTAACGAATGAGGAGTTGTTGAAGGATTTAGGTAAAGTGAAGCACGACCGAGCAAATTTAGTGAGCGTTCAGGTGAGAGACGATCCGAGAATGCCAAAGCCAGAGCCGAAATCAAAGTTGGTGTCGAACAGGGGGAAGTTTGAGAGAGTGTATGAACCGTTGCCGCCAGAGCCAAACGGGACGAGTTTCTCAATCACGTACGCGCCTTCGGAGGATTTAGACGTGACGAATGTGGTAGTTGGGGAAGTGATTAGTGGGTTTGATATTTTAGCGCAAATTGGAGCACTGCCGACTGTGCCGGATAACAGTGATTCGCCGTTTTTCCAGGTTGCGAAGAGCATTGGAGATAAAAGAGCGTTAGTTTCAGAGAAGAGCTTTGGGAAACCATTCGCGAAGGTCACGTTGTTTAATTGCGGGGAGGAGGTATCGACAAAACCTAATGACGAAGAGGTGAAGAACGAAGATCAGTCTCAGTAAGTAACCAACCGTTAGCACACCTTTGTACGTATCTATATTTATGCGCTATTTATACTACACATCTATGAACTATTGCTAAATAAACTCGCAAACTTCACCAAGAGACTGGAAGGTACATTCGCCGCATTGTTCGTCGTTTCCGCGAGCGCATAAGATAAAGTCGCCGCCGACACGTCTCCAAAAGTGTCAATGGCAAGACGCGTTGCGGCTTTTAAAACAGCGAGAGACGGTAATTCGAGTAACCTTGAATACGCGCACATCAATTCTCCGCCTCTACTTTGCTGAGACTCATCATCTTCAGATGCGGCAATCGCTTTCGCAATATACGCTCTCGTTCTTTCCTCGATCAAAAGCTCCGTCGATCTTCGAATGGCGTTGATCAATTTCGCTGGAATTGCCATCGTCGCAAGCGCATCGTTTGAATCGTCTTCTATGTTACACGTGTTGCGTACGCGCGAGATAAGCTTTGCAAATGATGTCGCTTTCGTCGTGTCTCCAAAATTCGATTCGCTGGTGAAACATCGAGACTCTAGAAACGTCTCCAGAATTTTCACATCCGCGGTAAACGCCGTAAACTTTCGAACGTCTGCTTCGCTGATCGTGCATTCATCATCAAACGCATCTGAACACGACGCGGCGAGATGTTCGAGCGCGCTGTATAAATCTACGTAACACGGCAACGCGTCCGGAATCTCGCGTCTCGTGCACTCCCGCTGGGCAGCTTTTGAGAAGTTTACACGATCAATCCAACTTTTATCAATCCTGCTTCGTTTGAAATCCGGCGGTAACAAAACTGATGCGTTGGATAAAGCATCAAACCCAAACAATTCAGAGTGCGTCCGCGGATTCAAATTCGGCCCGCCACCTTCGTTACGAATGAGCTCAACGTCGAGAGATGCGGAGCTTTTCACCCCGCCAGTAACTGAAAGGAAGGAATCGATGATGGGCGGGCGCAAAGACGCCGAGTTTACGTCGTCCGATGCGTCGTTACTTTGGACTGCGATATCGCCGCGAAGGCGTTGCATGACTGGTATTTCCAAGTTAACGATTCGATTTTTCGCATCTCCTCCTCCAAATGTTCTCGATGTCGGCCAGAGATTTTTTGAAGTCACGCGAATTTCTCGTATGGTTTTCGTGTCGGGCGCTAAACATGGCGTCGTTGTTTTGATAGTTTTATATTTCCTTCTGTTTGCATCTACAAGGACGTCAATTTCCACCGGTGCAGAAGTTTGTGCTTTCGACTCGATATCAACTGTAGTTAAAAGCCGTTCGCGACTCGCTAGCACGTACAGGTGTCGAAAAGCTTGGCAGTGGCACCGGTGGTCGTTTGTATCAGTTGGAAATCTCGGGTACATGGCAATCAAAAGATACGCGACGGCATCATTTTCGGTCGAAAACGTTCTTGCGGCACCGCCGAGGAAGAGAAACCCAATGGCAGTTTGAATCGCCATGTGTGCACCATAAGACATACCACTTTTATTCTTATCCTTGTCTTTGTTTGGGCTTTGCGCTTGGTTTGACTCGGGCGCTTCAAGTCTAGCGCGCAAGTGTCTGAGAAGTCGTAACGTAGGAACGTCGCCAGTACCCGCCATGACAGCGGCCGCAGCCATCGCGCAGCATCCGACGCATTTTTCCAGAGTTGGTCTATCTACAACTGCTTTACGTTCCCCAGCATTCAAAGCCGCTTTCTTCCATTCAAGAAATTGTAAACAGTAGTGGCGCAAAGTATTCGCTGCCGTTTCGTCCGCCGTACCCGCATACCGAAGTCCCAAGGAAAGACACGCGCCAGCGATGGCATGGACGCGAGCCTGCGCTTCCGCTTCACGGTCTGGACCTTCTCGGAAACTTCTCGGTTGTTCGTCATCGTCGTCATCGTCTCCTTCTCTAACATCCCCGTTCAAAGTATTGCTAGATTTTTTCACAGTCTCACTCGTTTTTATGTACCCTCGATCCAAGTCTTCAGCCGACCGTTTCAAAAGGACAGGACAGTTTGACTCAACCCATTTCCTCGTTGGTCGGACGGAATCCCACAGAATGAGCGATCTGGCAACGACACGAAGTAATACGAAATCAGGTTGCGTGTGATCCAGCTCGTATCGTGTTGATGGGACGCACAAATGTTCCGTCGCATCTTCATCGTTTGTTTTCAAGTACATCAACCCGAGCGCCAACATCGCACCAGGGGCAGAAAGGTCCACGTTAACCACGTTACCTTCCAACACGTACCCGTTGTTCATCGAACTACTTCCACCTGCCCCAACACCTCCATTTTTACCATTCATCATGATATCGTCTTCCGCTTGATATTCATTTTCTTCGAAAGTAGCAATGACTGGGTCGTAATTAACATAGCTATCGTCGATGCGTTTGCTGCCGCCCGAAGTACCATCGCCGTAATAAATCGATGTTTTGCGAAGAGATGGTCCGTTTGCACCTCCATAATTACCAGAAAATCCTTTAGCGTGCGCGGAACCTCCAATAGCATACCGTCTCAAACGCTCCTTAATTTTCAAATCAGCTAAACCGATGGCGTTATCCCCTAATCCTAGAGTGGTCAATCCGAGGGCAAAGCCAGCGGCGAGCGTATAACCTTCGCGGCCGAAATCACCACGCTCTCCGGACGGCTGCGCACCGATTTCAGCTAAAAGAATTTCAACCATCATTCTATCTGCCGTGCCTTCGTGTAAAATACCAACCGAAAGCAACGCGGCAGCCTGAACGAGCGCCGGAAGTTCGAGCTCTGGGAACGATAATGGATGGCGAGCTGGTAAGTGCAAAAAGCACAAGCGCGCCGTGGCCGGGTCAGCGGTACCTCGATTTGCCGCCGCTACACCTATTAATGCCGCTACAGTTGTAGCTTCATGTTCTTGCGCTAAATATCTGTACAAATCTGTCGCGGTCATTCTAGAGAGATGGCCGTTCAAACCAAGCGCCATGAGCGCACCAGCGTGCGAGTGACTCGCTTGCTTTGGTCGATTAAAAACAATCCAAGAGCGAGTAACTTCACCATCGCCGTTATTATCACTGCTAGTGCTAAATTCAGAATCTCCGTTCAAGTCATTGACTTCGTTGGCTCCTTTCAAAGCTAAACCACTGGCAACACCGTTGTGAAAATCAGGCCAGTCCATAAAATCCGCCTTGGCTTTCGGATTCGCATTCAAATCTAATCTTAATATCGCGTTTCTTTGCGCCGGCAGAGTTCCCGAAAAACACAATTTTGGAACTTTCAATGGTTCTGTAGGTTTTGGGCGTAAAGTTCTGAGAGTCGCCGCACCTCTTCCTACCGGAGCTGCAGATGTCCGAGTGGCGCGCGCCCACAACTTTGCTTGTTGCTGCGTCACTGCGTCTGGATCACTAGCCGCGTTCGGGTCATCTTCATTTACATTTGATGCATTTTGTCCTTCTTGATCGTCATCCATATCATCTACATTTGATGTATTCGGATTTCCCAGGTATATAGGCGCTGGGCGCGCCGTGGCAAGAAGATTCCTCAGCTCGACGATGCGCCTATCTTTTGGAAACCGAAGCGGACCGACAAAAGCTTCTATGTGATCCATTCCGTCATATGCATCCAAAGCGTCGTCATCTGCTTTCAAACCGGTGGCAGATGATGACGATGCAGAAGCTCGCGCAGAAGCATTTTGCGTACCGAAACTATCGTCGTCATCGTCGTCATCGATACCGTCTCGCGATGATTCAATTTTCCTATTCGCGATAGCGTACATTTTACGATTCGCAGCCGCGTCGCGCATAGAAAGCTCTGCCATATCATCTCTTCCGATCAGGACATACGCAGACGATGGCCAATTTTTTGGCGGATTTTCGCGACTTAAACGTAACGCTGATCGAAAACACAACTGTAAACCGGATGGTAAACGTGCTATTCTCGCGAGAGTAAAATTTCTCTGCGCAGCCAGATAGGCGAATCGGTTCGACGCTTCGAGATGCCTAGAAGCAAACTTCTCTTCACTTTCGGGACTACTCGCGTCGAATTTATCGCCAAGAGCAGCAAAATCACGCGCTGGAGAAAGTTCATAGCAGCATCGAAGGACGTCATTAGCCCAGTTGCAAATACTCGCAGAACTCAAATCGTTTCGATACATGTCATCGCAAACAACCCTACCGAGAACCTTTGGAAGGTATTCTTCTGTCAGGGTGCCTTTCAAAGCCATCCCGCACGCTTTGATCATATCAAAGATCTCATGTTCGCCAGTATTCTGATCCACAGGCAACAACATCGGATTGCCGCATTCGAGCGAATGATACGCGAGTAAGTTGTCATTTCCTAATCCTGAAGCCAACTCCCTGATAAGCCCGCCGAGTTTTGAGAGAGTCAATCGCTGCGTCGTATCGAGCTTCGCGCATTCATACGCGACATGCAAAGCTTCTAAAAATGCATTTGGATCGCTCAACAAAGGCGAAGATATTGATTGTCCCGAGGTTACTTCTGTAGTTTGTCTAATGTGCTCCATTCTATTCATTTGTTTTGACTTCGTGGAATCACCTCTATTCTCACTCGCATCAACAGATTTTCTGTCTCTGAGCTTTCTCAAAAAGGCAAAGGAGTTTGCGTATTTCGAATGCATATCACTTTCTACGGTAAATTGCCAATTTGCATCACCGTCTTCTAATGATACCATCTCGTTATTGATCTTGTTTTCCTTCTCGTCTCGCAACGTTGTTGCCATTGCGTCATCTTTCTCCTCATCAACTCCTAGAAGCAACCCGCACACCTCTTTCGCTACGGCACAAAAGCTCGCCCATTCAGCATCTGATTGCAAAGATCCCGAGGGATACTTCTCATAAAATCTACGCAAAAGTACATTCTTATCATCGTTTTCAAGCATAGCATCGACGGCGTTTCTCACGGCTGGATCCGATGGAGGGCCAGGTAGAATACATCGAAGCGTCCGTCTCCTCGCATCTTCTGCGACGTCTACATTAACACGATTCCCTATCGAGCCCCACACTTTGCCCGTGCACCTGATTGCAGACTCGTATGGACGGTCGACATTTTCTCCGTCATCGAGTCCTTGTCCACGTTTCTCTTCACTGGAGTGCAAAAGTGCCAAACGACACACCTGGACGTCTTCGCTGTCGGCATTGCGATACAATTCAACGCATTCGTCCTCGCCGACGACGAGAATATCTAAATATGGTGCTCTGGTCGACTGAACGCTTGCTACTGAAGCACACGGCGTTCTAGAAACCACCCAGTTTTGCGCGGACTTCTCGTGGCGATTATTTCTTTTCTTCGTTTTGTCCATCATCATTGGCAGTAAATCGATACTCGTGCGCATTTTGATCTCAGGGAAACAAAAGTGCAAACGTCTTAAGCCGCACGCTCCCGTCGACTCCGCGAATTCGACCTCCCTTCCTCTCGCTTTAATAAACTCTACGTTATCTTGCGTATTCGTAGGTTCTGTCCAAGCTTCAAACAGCGCCACACACTTCTCTCGATAAATTAAGTTCGTCGCTAAATCCGCTTCGATATCAATCGAAGACGGGTCCGCTACCGTTTCTGCTCGAAACACGCAAAAAGTGTTCGATGTGACATTTCTACACACGATAAGCTCGTCGTCTAAATCACTCCAAACAATCTCTACGTCAGATATATCTGCTTCAGTAGTATCATCTCCATCGCCGCCTATTCTCTTCAGCTCGTGTGGCGCGTCAGTCGGGTGCTCCACCAAAAACAACTTCCCATCATCTTTCCTCCTAAATACCAAACCAAACGCGCACGGCCACATTTCCCGACATCCCTCCGGTCTCGGCACGTCCAAAACTTCCCCTGACAACGGATTATACACCAATACGCCATCTTCATGCATCGCGCACAAACTCGCTGCGCCTCCAGCTTTCCCGCTCTTTCTCGAAAGCCCGAACCGGCAAAACTGAACGTCTAACACCTCGCTCGGAAGTGCGAGCTTCGCGCGAACCGTTTGCACGTGCGCAGCCGAAGAAGACATCCAAATTACCGTCGCGGCGTTGTTACTGTTGTCATTTCTGTTCCCGTTGATGTCTCTGTTGTTTGTACCTTTTTCGATTACGACGATTTCGTCGTGTTCCGCGTTGTGCGCTCTCGTCGCTTTCGTTCTTCTCGAGCACAATCGACTGCCCGGAAACATTAAAATCTTCGTATCCTTCGTTTCTTCCTTCGCATCTGAAAATGCGAAGCGCTCTCCGTGAACGGCGCGAAACCCTTTCGGAATTAACCCATCGAACTCGCCTCTCGACGCTGCCATCCTCATCTCTCTCCCTCCTCTCCCAAAACCGCCGTTCTTCTTTCCGCCGCGCGTCGTCATCGCGGTGAAAACATCGTCGCCGCGTTGGTTTTTCTCGTTGAAGTCGATGCTCAGCGTTCGAAACTTTTCACCGACGCCTCGCGTGGCTGTCGTTTGCGTCGTCGTGGATGTCGACAGTTCTTCTTTAGCGCCAGCTGCGACGGCGGTGGTGGCGCCGTCTTTTGGCGGAGACGAGAGCGCTGGCCGGTCCATTTCTTCTCTCTCTCTCTCTCTCTTTATTACGCGCGCGCGTGCGAGTGCGCGAACGTTTTTTTTTTTGTTTCGATTGTTTTGTTTTGATTTCAAATTTTTGAAGCTAGTTTCTTCTAACTAAGGAAAGCTATTGGATCGAAGCAACTCGTCGCATCGTCTCATCACCCACATGGCGTTGAAGATATTTTTATTGTACGAGTTCCTCCCGATGCTATTTTTGTTCCTCTCTAACATTTGCGGATTGGCTTTCGCGCGATGCCACTGGTAACCGAAGATGCAACGCATGGTGTCTAAAATGGAGACGTCGACTTGCCGTTTGAGTTCGTCTTTTGTGAGGACGGATTCGGAAACGTTCGGACCGCAGCCGAATTCGGTGGCGAATGCGCAAAAGTTTTCGTAGTAGACGTCGATTAATTTTTGACCATCGTCGAAGAGCGCCTCCTCAGTGATGGATGCGCAGATGAAATGGCCGAGGTCTGTGCCAGGCAAACCAAAACCGGACCATTGGAAATCAATAAGACCGCAGTCGTACGACGACGACGAAGAGGAGGCGGACGATTCTTTCAAGAATATGTTGCCTGCTTTCGGGTCGCCGTGCGCGATGGTGCGTTGCTTTCGAAGTCTTTCTGGAACGGAGGTGATATCGTCCACGTCGAACGGAAACGCTTCGTTTCCGATGGCTACCGCAACTTTTTGCAACCTTTCGCCGACGGTCTCCAAGTCGTTGGTTTTGGGCACGTGTTCGGCGATGTTCTTTTCAAAGGATTTTAAATACGTCTTCCATCGTTGAGGAAGGTTTGCGACTTGCTCATCCATGGTTTGCATGGACGGCTGCCAATACGTTCCAGAGCGCCACACGGCGTTTTCTAATTCCCGAATGTGCCCTTCTGATTCTTTTAAATAGTTCGCATCTGGTAAGAAAAACGCATGCATTCTCGCTAAAGCGATAACTGCACTTTTTGCTTGCTCCAGGTTCAGCGATTTTTCTTGGTACCATCCGTCCTCGGGCGAGAAATCTTCTAAACACAACGCGAATTTCGAGTCTACCGAGGAATTTTTGTTGAGTTGAAACGCCGAGGCGTAACATCTAGGCACACCGACGCCGGCGGAGTGCAAAGCTCTCGCCGCGTTCGAAGAAAGGAACGCAGACTCAACGTAGAAAGACTGTACGTCGCGTCCAATCTTCATGGGAGCGGTGGTTTTCTTCAAACGGACGTGCGCGAGACTTTGCATGTCCACACGTTTATAAAATAACGATTTTGGCATCGTCGAGTTGTCCTTCCAGTCGAGGTGTACTCTAACCGCGTCGGACATCAGTCCTCGCACCGCGGTGTCTTCGTTTACCGAGTATGAAACTAATGCGTTCTGCGAGATATTACTTTCTCCATCGTTTTCGTTTTCATCGTCCGAGTATGCGCTTTTCTTACTCAAACTCGCACGAATCTCGTCACCTAAGTAGTCCACCGTCAACGGCGCGCCGTCCAAAGCTCTCGCAATGTCAAACGCTTGCGCTTTCTGAATATCACTCCTCGCGCATTTTTCATCAGAGAAACCCGCCTCTTTGCCAAACAAGACGCGCAAAGCTTCGCTTTCGCGCAGCTTGGCGCACATTTCAGCTCTCGTTGGCGTATTCTCTCTCGGCATGGACGCTATGATCCCAAGATTGTTTTCCACCGTTCTCGCGTCTTTACTGTGACACAATGGCGCCCCGAAAAAATCCGAAACGTACCCGCCGGCCGCCTTCAAAACAGCCTCCGGCGCGCAACTGTCCCACAAACAAGTCGGATGCATTAACGCGACGTCGGCTTTACCGAACGCCACGTTCACAATTTTACTTCCCGCGCCTCCAACTAAAGGTCTATCGATGTCCTGTAAATACGTTTTGTTTTCCTTCGCCGCTTCTGAGACGGCATCTACGCTCGCTTTCAACAACACGTTCTTACTATCCCCGGTAGTTATTGCAAATCGTTTATTTCCAATCATTTCGTTCGTGTTTAAGTACCCATTAGCCATTAAATGCTCGTTAAATACCCCGACGACGCCTTTATCGCTCTCCGGATCGTCCGCGCCTCCCATGCCGCACAAACCAAATAGAATCGCCGATTTCTCCTCGTCGTCTTTATCCACCTCGAACCCTTCCGAGCCTTTTGGAAACGGTAATCCAATTGCACCAGCCACGGCGCGTCCTCCCACCGAAATCCCAATCAAACACTGACAATTCTCCAACCTACCTTCGACGAATTCGCGAGTGCCGTCGACGGGATCGACGAATACGCACACGTCTTCAATCGCCACCGCATCTTCGCCCTCTCGAAAACCAGCATCGCTCAGAGCTGCTTTTTGCACCGCAGCCTCCACGCACTCCCTAAAACTTACATCTTTCCGCAAACTCTCGCACCTCTCGCTATCCATCGTCGCGTCTTCGTTCCCGTCCTCCTCGCCGACGACGTTCAACTTCGTCCCGTACGCCTTCCTCAAGCTCCCAATAACCATCGCCTGCGCTTTCACGTCCGCCTCGGTCAGCGCCGAACGCGCGTCGCCTTCGATTTTCGACGTCACGGACAGCGAAGACCCGGACAAATTCGCCGCCGCTCTCACTCTTCGAATTTCTCGGCAGCCTCGATGCGCGCACTCGACGCAGTCGACGAGGAGTTCTCGCAAAGATATCATCGTCGTCGTTCGTTGTTGTTGTTGTTGTCCTTCTTCTTCTTCTTCCGGATTTCCAAACACCGCGGAAACAACTCTGCCGTACCGTCGAGAATAACGAGCGTTTCTTCGCGTTTTTTTCTTCTTCGTCGTCGTCCTCGCCAAGGAGACGTCCGAGATGGTCTTCTTAAATCGAGCGCCGCTGAGATGCTTAAAACTTGTGCTGCGCGCTATCGTCGACCTGGAAGCGGCGAGTTGCATGTCTCGTTTTTTTCTGATGGGTGCACCTCCTGTGTGCGTGTGAGGAAAAAAATCACCTAAAATGTGAAACCCTAAACGTATAAAATGCTGATTTTGGGAGGTGGATGTCGAGGTCGAGGAAGCGCTCTTTTACGTGAGTTCACAACAACGAACGCGCGCGCGCGCACCGAAAACGAAAACAACGCACCAATAATCGTTTTCGTCGTTATGCTTCGCGAGCGCTGCTCTGGCACATTCTTTTGAAATAGTATACATATACACACACAGACGCACGGAGAAGCAACGCGCGAGAGAGCACTCTCTCTCTCTCTCCTTTTTTTTCCCCGCGAAAGGTCAGCTCTCTCTCTCTTTAAATGAATCGAAGCGGAGGCACGACGACGAGTTCGTCCGAGTCTTCCTCCTCTCTCCTCCCGAAAGGCTCGTGCGTGGTGACCGAATCCGAGTCGTCCGAAATTCACTTGATATTGGTGTCGCCGGCGCATGCTCCGAGAGCGCGGGTCGTGCGCGTTTGTCCGACTTCCGGTGCGCTTTTGAACGTGCGCGTGCCTTCTTCCTCTTCTTCTTCTTCTTCCTCTTCCCGCGGGAAAGACGATGATGCGAAGAGAGGAGAAGAAGAAGAAGAAGGAGAAGGACATCGTCTCTTCTTCGAGTCCGACGCGGACGCGTTGAACCATTTGAAAGAACTCGGCAAGGTTAAGACAGCCACGAGATGCGCGTGCGTTTTGGGCGTGTCGAGACTGGGCGACCACGTCGGCGCGTTGGTGGCGACGAAGGTGCAAAAAGCGATGCGGTTACCTACCGGAGACGACGTGTTTCGGATTTGCGAGACGAGATGGATTAAAACGACTTCGATATCGAGTCCGGTGAGACAACTCACGGAGCAGGAGAAAGAACACGCGAGAGCGCTGATGGATTTTCCAATCGATGGGTTGCATTTTTACAGCGAGACGTTTGATTTGACGAAGAGTTTAGCGTTTCGAGATTCGCGAAGTTCTGGCGCTTCGACGCGACCGGAGGAGAGCGAGTGGGTGTGGAACCAGGCGATTGCAAAGCCTCTCAGAGATGCGTTGGGAGATGATGCGTCGTTTCGAGGATACGTCCCGGTTATGATTCAAGGTTTAGCGGAGTGCAGAGAGATTTTAGTCGACGCGAACGATCCGAAGAAAGGCTCGTGGCACTTTGCTGTGTTTGGGAAACGGAGTCGATTACACCCGGGGACGAGGTTTTTAGCGAGAGGAATAAACGAGGACGGGAATCCAGGGAACGAAGTTGAGATGGAGCAGATGGTTTGGCGTTCAAACAGTAATAGTAATAGTAATAGTGACGGTATTAGTGGTAGCAAGAAAACTATATGGACGTCGTATGTGTGGCGCAGAGGTTCCGTGCCGCTTCGATGGAAACAAGAAATCAAGCAAACCGTCGGAGACGCGCAAATAGAGATTGAAACTAAGGACACTTATAAGAATGCCGAGCGGTATTTTGCGCGGCTCCGTGAAAGTTACGGCGAGTGTAATCCTATCGCGTGCGTTAACTTGTTACGGATTGCACCTGGGAAACCCGAGGCGGAGTTGTCCAGACATTTCCACGAGTGCGTAGAACTGTGTCGTAACATTTTACCAAACGACCCAAACTTGACGGTGACGAATTTCGATTGGCACACGAACGTAAAAGGTATGGGCGATGCGAGTGCAGTTGAATCGATGTGGAAATTACTTCGCGATAAGATTCGACAGCACGGCTACGGCTACGGAACGTTCGACGAAGCTACTGGGGAAATGAAAACACTCAGGAAACAAGCAGGCGTGTTGAGATACAACTGCGCAGATTCTTTAGATCGAACCAACTTAGCCGGGTTCTTTGTTGCCGTTCAATTACTCGCGGAGCAAACGAAACGTCTCGGACTAGCAAACGTGCTCACTGACCCCGAGAGTACCTCTTTACAGTCAACGAAGCTCATGGAGAAGGTGAAAGAAGATCAATTCTTACGCTCGGCGGATGAAGATTTGAGCGCGCGATTGCCCGAAGGATGGGAGTCGCGATTAGACACGACGACTGGTAGAACATTCTACATCGACCACAACACGCGCTCAACTTCGTGGGCGCTACCGGACGATTTCGTAAAAATTATCAACGAAGAGAAGAAAGAACGACAGACGAGACGCGAAGCGATTCTACAAAGACGTAAAGACGACGCCGTGATTCGCGAAAAAGAGAAAGAGGAAGCTGAGCGAAAACTGTTCGAAATGGGTGAAAGTACGAACACGTCTGAGCACTCAATATTTCCACCTTCCGAGCAAGACTCGTACGTCTGGCTTGATAGAACCGTGGATACTTTGCGAATGAACATGTCTCGAGCGGCGTTGTCAGCGGCGTCTGAAGTATACTTACAAAATGGGGATTTACACGCTTTGATTTACACGTCGACGCGGGCCTCGCACACGGCAATGATGCATTTGTTGGACGCAACAGCGAGTCACGATTCAAACTCGCGCTTCAAGTCTTCGCAATCAACGGCATCGAACCTGAGTATTAGCGTCCAGAGACGGTTCGTAAACCTGGTATCGGACGGGTTTCGTCAGACGCAGTTTGAGTTATTTTTAGGCCTTCGGAGGAAACATTATTTTCCAAGCTTGGCGGAAGACCCGCTGGAAGAAAGGAGAAGAGTGGTTAAGTCACGTGCCACGCTCGGCGGTTCATTGTTAGAGGCACCGAGATGCGCCATTGATATAGTTCAAAACAGTGAAATGGTCGCGAAAGAGTCTTTCTTTCTCGGCGAAGAGTCTGGGTTATCGGATACTAGCAATACTTCTTTTTACGGTACCCCAGAAAGCAACGGTGGTGGTGGCGACAAAGTCTCGATCGATACATTTTTCAAATCCGCTTGGCCGTGTCCGCGGAGCTCCCGTTCGGAATCACTCTCATACGAGGTGAGAGAATTTGGTGGTAAAGAAAGTAGCAGCGGTGGTGTCGAGAACTGGTTGTTGCTAACCGACCCGAAAGGCGCGAATGAACGTTTTGCGCCCGGTCGTGTCCGGGTAAACTTTCTTTCTGCCAGTAAGAAGAAGAGCTTTTCTATCGTACTCAATCTTCCAATAATTCCAACGCATGCAACGATGGCATTGCCTCTTCTTGAGTACGCCGGTCCGTTCGATACCGAAGAAGGCGCGTGGAAGTATAGCCAAAAGAGACTCGATGGGAATATCGAAGACGTAGAGTTTTGTGAGAAAGACGGTGCTATCGAGAGAGAGCATCAAAACATGAGCGCTGAAAATGTAACGTCGAAAATAAAGTTGACGTTTGAACCGCGCGCAGTTGGGACTTTGCCGTCTGCGGAAGCGCTCACCATGGCACTTGGTCGCGTTGAAATTCTTGGTGGAGATGATAACGTTTCAACTTCAGACGAAGATTTTGTTGGTGCGCTGAGTCCAGAAGATGAGTCATATCTCGAACAGAACTCTTCTTTAGACGCCTACGAACGCGTTGCGGTAGAAATCGTCGAGCACGCAAGTGCTCAAGGTTTCGAAGATCGGCTCAATGCGAACTTGATGCTAGAGATTTTGCGCTTACGTCTGCGTTTGACGTCGAAGTTTCGCGATGCAAAGTTTGGGAACTTACGAAACGTCGATTCCCAGAAACTCGACCCAACGACCATGTTGCGAACGAGACGCGCTCGACGAATCTTGGAAAATCTTCGAATACAAAAAGAGAATCCAGTTAAGAATACCTCCGTCGGCAATACCGCAAGCGTCGCTCAAAACGTAGGCACTGGATCTTCCTCTATGGATACGGCGTCGAGCGCAACAACGTATTTTCCAGAAGCCCAAACGATGTCTCGATCGAAAACACCGATACTCGGCGGTGCGTTAACTTCATCCTCGAGCTTAACCTCCGTTGCTTCTGCGGCAGCGAGCAAGTTTGCGGGCTTTGCGAATTCAATTGCGAACACCGCAGGTTCGAAGCTCAGCGGTAGTTTGAAAGATTCAACCGAGAACATTGAAGGGTTATCCATCTCGAATAGGAATGAAACAACGAGAGGAGATTCCAACCACGGAAAGAGCGGAGTTAGCAGTGGCAGCCACTCTTCTCCAGAAAGAATGGCGTCTCATGTTGTCTCTATCTCACCAGTGATGGTAGAAAAGAAACGTTTGGACGACGAGAACGAACGACGCGTGTTAACAAAGCTTTCCGTCCTGCGCGACCTGGCGAAATCTTTAGACGAATTCACGGAAAGTCCTTCGCAAGAATTTAATCTATCTTCACCAAACGCGCAGTCTGCGAGCAATACTGAAAGCAACGACACGGCGGAAGCTATCGTCGAAGAGCTGAAATCGCGCTCGAGAGTGAAGAGAGAACGCGTGAAAGACGTGGTGGAAGAAATTCCAGACGACGCGCACTTTTTGACACTTCGCGGACGTCACATTTACTGCGCAGTTGCGTTTTCCGCGGCAAAGGGAATGTCGAGAAAGTCGTTCAGCGCACCGGGATCACCATCGTCTTCAACGATAGCATCAATACCACCAATAACATCTCGAACGATCGAAGTCGACGGGTTCAAATTCATGCCCCCTCCGATCCCGGTCCTCTCATCTTCCTCCTCCTCCTCCTCTCTCTTCTGGTGCCTCCGCGTCTCCTCCTTCCGCGACGAAACGTTAGAAAACGCCGAACACGTCGGGGACTTCCGCATCCCGCTTCTCAAAAACGCCCCCCGAACGCAACTCGCGTTCGATTTCGACGGCGGGCGGAAATCCGCGTTCGCGTTCGTCTTCGAGCTGGCGTGCGCGAACGCCTCTTCTGAGAGTCACGCGACGACGACCTATCACAGCTTACACTCGAGAGTGCAAATGTTTCGGTACGTCCCCAATGAATAGCGGTAGCGAAGTTGTAGCAAACAAAGCCGTTTAACGATAGCATTAACACCGTAACATCATTCATCGATCTTCGACGACCCGCTTTCGTATAGCCCCTTAAATCACATCTGACACCCCAAACACACACACGACGCAAATCTTTTACGTAAGACGTCCGCAAAAGTATCTCGAAGAGTTGCACGCGGAGATACACTTCGAACCATCATGACCACACGCATCCCCGTCGCGCCATCTCACCACGCCACGGTGGCGACGTTAAAGAATCATTCCATTTCCTCTCGTCGTCGTCGTTACCGCGCGATAAGAGCGAGCGAAACGAAAACGAGCGCGTTTTATGCGCGGAACGACGACGAAGAAGAAGAAGAAGAAGAAGAAGAAATCGATCGAACGCGCTTCTCGAGCGCGAAGCGAAGAGGCGAAGAGCGATGTTCGACGAGCGAAGAAACAGAGATGAATAACAACAACAACATAAACGCGAGAGTATTTGTTGAAGATGCCGGAAAGAAGGCACAATCGATGGTACTGGCGTCTGCGATGGCGCTGGTTTTGAACGGTGGCGTCGCGGACGATCGGTTCGCGACCGCGAACGCGATGGTGTCGTCTTCTTCGTCTTCCTCCGAAGAAGGAAAAGAATACGCGCGGAGCTTTGACGAAACGGCGCGGCGGCGGAGGACGTTTGACATCGCGGAGGCGAGTTCTAGCGAGCAAGAAGCATCGGACGCTGCGGCGACAGAGACGAACACTAGCGCAAACATCAAACCGGAACTCGGTCAGGGGTTCTTTAAAGACTTGGAAATTTTCATCGAGCGCGAACCGCCCATCGCGGTTGGTTTTCTCTTTCTGTTTCTCATAAACGGCGTGTGGGGGGTGATATTTACGCTGTTCATTCGAGAGACGAAAGCCGGTCCCGGAGGGGAGTTCGGGAAAGGTCTCGCCGCGTTGAGGAAGGAAATCGTGAAAGGGATATTTAAGTTTTTCGGAGGCGCTTTGGGGAGGTTTACCAAGTGAGAGAGAAGAGGGCGGAGAGAGCCGAGAAGCAGCGTCTCGCGAAACGAAGAACGCTCTCACTCCGAAAAGGAGAACTCGGGACGTACGCGCGCGCGTGCTCCGTTAGTTGTAGCGCATTAATTAACACACGTAGCTTTATATATATATATTTATATTTATGATCAACTTTTAATCAGATCTGTACTCTGCGCATGTTTACGCTAATACGTACGTACGAAAGTTAGTTCAGAGAAGAAGTTCGTTCAAAAGAGGTCGGTCAAACCTTTTCTCAGATCTCCACAAAACTAATTCGCGTGCGCGCGCACTAAACACAAAACGAATACACACGCACACACGCAAGCAATGGAAGGCAACACAAACAACCGCGACGATTTCACGCGCGAGCGCTTTTCCACTCGCCCGAGCGATCCCATGCGCGACGGTTTAAACGCGTCTTCCTCCAATCGCGCCTTTCTCCATCCGGTGGAAGAAATACAAAACAACTCAAACCCGTACGTCCTGTCCGAACAAAAGAAAAACCACCTCGCGAACGTGTACGGCATCGCGTTGCCGGCACAATTGGACATCGAGAGACAGATTTTGCAAAACGTCGAGCGGTTACCGAATCAGCAAACGGTGAAGAGTAAACGGTTCGGGTTGGAGATTTTGAGCGGGAACGTGGATCGAATCGATTTTAGCGACTATTTAGGTCAGATGGATTTCGCGCCAGAGGCGAGGACGACCAAGACGACGCACGAGATCATGGAGCAAAGATTAGGATTAGGATTAAATGGACCGAAAGGGAGATGAAATTGTTGCTCGCGTTTTCTCATCATCATCAACAAAGAAGAAGAGGAAGCACGTGCACGGCAGCGATGACGACGACGACGATAACGACGACGACGATAACGACGACGACGATAAAATCATCGCCACAATCGTTATTATCATCGAGAGAAGAAAGCGAGTGTTTTCTCTCCTCGTCGAGGATGTTCTCGAGGTCTTTTTGTTTTATTAATAAACTCATTTACATAATACCATTACATGTTACAGTTACATATACGCGAGCGCCTCTCTTCGCTCGAGCTTCTATTTACCAATACTAATAAACATACGCTATATATTAACTAAACGCACTCTTCTATGTTCTCTTCACGTACGCCTCCGTTCTCAAAACGGCTTGAAAATCGCACTCCTCGCCTCTGTTCGCCCGAACGATGTCCAAATCGCACCGCCGCGTCTTCTCGAGTTTCTCCCTCTGCGCGCGCTCTCGTTCCAACACCTTCGCGTATCTCTCGCTGACACGCGTGACCGATTCGAGCAACTTTGTCAACCGCCGCTCGATCGTCGCGTCGTCTTCCTTCCCTTCTTCCGTTCGCGAACGATAAAGCTCGCGCTGTTTTTGATCATCCTTTCCTCTCTCTTCTCCTCCTCTTTTATCGTCGTCGTCGTCGTCGTTAATCGACGCGGACGACGAAGAAGCGTTCAAGCGCAAAACCTCCTCCACGGCCATCGAGCACCGGTCGATCCCGTCGATGACTTCTCTCTGCGTCCACTGCGCCGTGGCGATCGAGGCGTCCAATTTTCTCATCTTAGGCGCGATGGATCGCTTCAAGCCTTCGGTGAGGACGTCGATGGATGACGACGACGAGGTCTCTCCTCGGGACGAAGACATGTGCGATATCCTCTTTATTAAGAGTGGTGTGTCGAAAGAGAATTGGAAAAATTTTCATCTCTCTCGTGTGGGCTCAAGAGTCCTGAAAAATCCTCAAAAGAGAGAAAAGCTTGCGACAAAGAACACCACTTAAACTTCTTCTTTTGCATCACAGATATCGCTCATCAGCGGGAGATCTGCGAGAGAGAGAGAACGAGCATCTCGAGAGGTTGTTTATTTTGCGAATGGCGTCGAGGTCTGCCGCTTCGAGGGCGGCTAAGAATGGCGCAACGAAGAGCATTTTTCGCGTTTCTTCTTCCGCTCGAGGAGAGATCGCCGCTCTTCGATTCTTTTCGTCTTCTTCGCTCTTCGGTAATGCCTTCGTCGGCGCGAGAAGAGGCGTCGACGCGTCGAGTCGAATGGTAGAGGATGCGGTGATGACGACGAAGGGGGGAAATCGCGGCGATGAAAAGGCGGCGCGCGACCGCCGAGACGGAGGGCGACGACGCGCTTTCGCTTCGTTAGCAGGATTCAACGAAAAAGATGCGACGAAGAGGAGGTATTATTATCAGAATATGAATACGATTAGCGAGAAGAAGACGAGCAGCATTAGGAGCAGCAATAACATCATCACGAGAGGGTTTGCGGCGAAGTCTCCGCAGGATTATCCGCCGCATTCGGTGATTCCGTTTCCGTCTCTGTCGCCGACGATGACGCAAGGCGGCATCGCGTCCTGGGCGGTGGAAGAAGGCGCGAAGATCAGCGCCGGGGACATTTTAGCGGAAATTCAAACCGATAAAGCGACGATGGAGATGGAATGCATGGATGACGGGTATTTGGCGAAGATTTTAGTTCCAGCTGGAGAAGCGGACGATATTCCGATTGGAAGAGCGATCGCGGTGACGTGCGAAAACGAAGAGGACGTGGGGAAATTCGCGGATTACGTAGTAACGGAAGATGCCACCGCTGGGTCGAGCGGTGGCGATGCTACTTCAGCATCCGCGGCAGATGAACCGGCGGCGAAAGCAATTTTGGAACGACCCGAGTACGAGGCGATTAAAAAAGGTGATTTGACGAGAAATTCGAGAGCTGCTGGGAGAGATTTAGACGGGTCGAGAGACGAAGATTTGAACGGTACCGCGATGGCTTCGAAACTCCCCGCGGATTCGCCAAGCATGACCGTCCGCGACGCCTTGAACTCCGCGTTGTCCGAAGAAATGACCAGAGACGAAAAAGTGTTCATCATCGGTGAAGAAGTTGGCGAATATCAAGGCGCGTACAAAATCACCAAAGGCTTGCATCAAAAATTTGGAGCCGAACGCGTTCGCGATACACCCATCACCGAAGCCGGTTTTACCGGCATCGCGTGTGGTGCCGCATTCATGGGTTTGAAACCAGTTGTTGAGTTCATGACGTTCAATTTTGCGTTACAGTCGATCGATCACATCGTCAACTCTGCGGCGAAGACTCTGTACATGTCCGCCGGAACCATCTCGTGTCCGATTGTATTTAGAGGACCGAACGGCGCAGCTGCCGGTGTCGGCGCGCAGCACTCCCAGTGCTTCGCCGCTTGGTACATGTCCATCCCAGGTTTGAAAGTTTTATCTCCTTACGACGCGGAAGACGCGAGAGGTTTAATGAAAGCTGCCATTCGTGACCCGGATCCAGTCGTTTTCCTTGAAAACGAACTTTTATACGGCGAAAGTTTCCAACTGCCTAAAGAAGCCTTAGATGAAGATTTCACCATTGAAATCGGCAAAGCGAAAATCATGCGAGAAGGTTCCGACGTTACTTTAGTCGCCTTCTCTAAAATGGTTGGCTATTGCTTAAAAGCCGCCGAAGAGCTCGAAAAAGAAGGGGTCAAGGCGGAAGTCATCAACCTTCGCTCTTTGCGTCCGTTCGACCGCGAAGCCGTCGCTCGATCGGCCAAAAAGACCGGTCGAGTCGTCGTCGTCGAAGAAGGCTGGCCGCAATGCGGCGTCGGTTCTGAAATCGCCGCGTGCGTGAACGAAGACGCGTTCGACTATTTAGACGCACCGGTGGAAAGAGTCACCGGCGTCGATATCCCGATGCCGTATGCCGCGAATTTAGAAGCGATGGCGTTGCCGAAACCAGCCGATATCGTGGCCGTGGCCAAGAGAACTTTGTTTAGAGGCGACTAGAAGAATTATAATTAATATATATTCATGTATATGAGCTGTCTTATTGTACGGAACGCCCGGAAATCTACGCGTTTGAAAGAGCTTTTCGTTGTTCTCTGCTTCTCTCGTTCTGCGCACAATTTTTTGAAAATTCTCTGATATATCTCCACAACAAAGCGCGCGCGAGAGAGAGCACGCGCGCAAACGTCGAGAAGAACCGCGCGCTAAAATGGCGCCACCATCGTCAAACAATAAAACGCCGCTCCTCGCCGGTCAAAAATCGCTCAAAGCGTTCTTTACCAGCAGCAGCAGCGCGAAGAAGTCGACGGCAATTTCAAAAGTTGAAGAGTTGAAACTTTCTCAGGATGAAAACAGGAAACCGACGTCGACCTCGCGCGAAGACGGGGGGTGCAACGAGAGGAACGATTTGATCTCGAAGAGAGGAGAAATTGCGTCGACGGCGATTGACGACGAGAAGAAGGAGGAAGCACCGATGAAAGAACTCGTGGGATCGGGAGCGCGCGGAGAAACGATTTTAGGCGCAAAATCAGACTTGGTTTTCAGTGCCCAGAATACGAAAACGGTTGAGTTGGTCGCGGAAGCTACGGTAGCAGCAATAACTACAACTACTACAACAACTACTACTACTACTACAAGCACCGATAAGGCACAAGAAGATAAAATGGAAGTAAAGATGGACGTCGATGCGAAGAATAACGACGACGACGACGACGACGACCAAAATCCAATCGCGCGAAGCAAACGCAAACGAAACGTCGTGTCTGCGAAACCGACCCGGGCAACGAGGCAGAAAGAAGAAGAGGCGAAGAAGAAGAGAAAGAAGACGGTGATTATGGATTCGAGTAGCGATGACGAAGATGAAGATGAAGAAAGCGAGTCAGATTTTGCACCGGACGAGCCTTCCTCGAGCGACGACGATGACGACGAAGATTTTGAAGAGGAAGACTCGCCAGTCGCGAACAAAAAGCCGAATAAGAAAAAGCCTCCGCCAAAGCAAGCCTCCGCCAAAGTAGCGCCTATAAAGCAACGCTCGTCGCCGCCGAAGCAACAAATTTCTTCGTCTCAGCAACAACAAAATGGACTACAGGCGGACCAAATATCAAAGTTTGATGAGCGCGAGCGTCGCTTGTTTTCCTTCATGTTCCCTCCAAAACTGAGGGACCGAAACGGGAACCTTTTCGACAGTCCAAAATACGATCCAACCACGTTATTACTTCCGAAAACCTTTCCGAAGAGCTTCACGAGTACGGATGGCTCTCAACACAAAATTTCTCCGGGGCAACAACAGTGGTGGCAGTTCAAAGCCAACCACTTCGACGCTGTTTTATTGTTCAAGATGGGTAAATTTTACGAAATGTACGAGATGGATGCGCACATCGGCGTGAAGGAACTCGGATTGATTTACATGAAAGGCGAACAACCACACGCGGGTTTTCCGGAAAAGAATTACCAAAAGAATGCGGAAACATTGGCGAGAAACGGGCACAAAGTGGTCACAATCGAGCAAACGGAAACTCCCGCGATGCTCGCTGAGAGAAAGAAGAAAGACCCGAGGTGCAAAGATACGGTGGTGAAACGCGAGAAGATTGCCGTAGTAACGAGAGGGACGATGATTGACCGCGTGATGGTTGAAAGTTGTCCCGATGCGTCGTACGTATTGGCTATTTCTGAGTTCAGAAATAGCGAGGATGGAACAGTGCACCTCGGCGTCTGCGCGGCAGAATGCGCGGCGGGGAAATTCGTCCTAGGCGCGTATAAGATTGTGCCAGGAAGCGGCGACGAAGAAACGCTGTCGAGTTTACGAACGACATTGTGTGAGTTGAATCCGGTTGAAATTATATTCAGAAGGGGCGAGGCAAATGCGAAAGAGTTTCCCGGACCAGCTGTAGCGGCAGCGCTCAGAGATTGCGTGCCAAACGCACACATTCGATATGTGTGTTCGTCTTCGATGAAGTCCTCAAAATGCGTGAGAGAAGAAGTTGAAAAGCAAGGCTATTTCAAACCACTCGCAAAGTACCCGGACGTAATCGAAACTTTTTTTGACACCACAAATAACATTAGCGCTGAAGCTACGCTCGTTGCTTTCGGTACGTGTTTGCTCTATCTGAACGACAATTTGGTCGCACACGATGTCGTGCCGTACGGAAAATATGAAACCATCGCCAACGACGAGACGTTTCTCGGGGTCGAAGGAAGCGTCGTAGATTCTTCGGCACCACCTTCGCCATCTGCCATGGATGAAGGAGCGACAACGACAGCAGCGTTGGCTTCGAAAAGATTACAGTTCAAGCACGCTTTCATGCGAATGGACGCTGCGGCGTTGTCTGGTCTAGAACTTTTAGAAAACACAGAAGGCGGGAGATCGGGTACCTTGTTAGAGCTCGTCTCACGCGCGGCGTCAGCCCCAGGTACTCGAGTCCTCCGAATGCAATGTTGTCGCCCATCATGTGATGCGGTAGTGATTCGATCAAAGCAAAAAGCCATCGACGCTTTGCGCTCGAACGACGCCGTTGATACGTTTCAAAAAGTTCGGGCGTTGTTGAAAGCGAGTCCAGATTACGAACGGTGTGTCGCGAGATGCGTTGGCAGCGGGGATTCAAACAGAAATGCCGATCGAGTTGTCTTGTACGAAGATATGCGCAAAGCAAAATTGAACGATTTTTTAGCTGCTTTAGAAAGTGTTCGCGCTGTTCGCGATGTCGCCGAGGAGATTGCCAGTAATGAAAACGCGTTACGGAAATCCAAATTGCTCAGAGCTTTGGTCACCGGAGAAAGTTCAAACGCCGATGAAGACGATTGCTGCGGAGACTTATTCTTCCCGAAAGACGCTATTACTAAAAGTTTACGCGAGTTTGAAACCGCTTTTGATTGGGCAAAGGCGAAAGAATGTGGACGAATCGAACCAGCACCTGGCGTAGATACGGCCGTGGATGCCGCGGACGAAGCTATCCGACAAGCGGACACAAGGTTAGAAAATTGGCTCGACGAAGCGAGAGCACTGCTACAGTGTCAAAAATCCGAATTGCAATTTGTCACCGTCATGCGCGACACGCATATTATTGAAATCCCAGATCGGTTATCGCGACGGGTTCCAGAAACGTGGACGAGAGAAGGCAAACGAAAAGGTTTCGAGCGATTCTCGTGCGAAACGGTCGATCCGTTGCGTGAAGCGCGCGCTAACGCGATCGAGGCGAAAGAAACAGCCATGGAAGGCGTCATGAAAGGTTTGATTTCGAAATTCCGAGAAAAATGGCGCGAATGGCGTTTGGCAACGGAATGTATCGCCGAAGTTGACGCGCTTGGTGCGCTAGCTGTGGTTTCCGATGAGTTCGCTTTACTGGGCGAAGGCCACGCGGTGAAACCTAACGTCTCGCCTTTCCCCGAAGTTGGTGAAAGTGCATTCCTCGAGTGCGATGTTTTGACGCACCCGTGTGCGTCTCTGTTAAATAAACAGTTCGTTCCGAACGATTGTCACTTTTCCGCAGACGAAAACTTCCTCCTTCTCTCCGGTGCGAATATGGGTGGTAAATCCACCTACCTCAGACAAATATGCATCGCGACCATCCTCGCACACATGGGATCTTCCGTTCCCGCGAAAACTTTCAATCTCTCCGCATGCGACGCGATTTTCGTTCGCATGGGTGCGAGGGATGATCTGAGGTCTGGATTTTCCACGTTTGCGGTAGAAATGTCCGAAATCGCGAAACCGTTGCGCGAAGCTACGAAAAATTCTTTGGTGTGTGTCGACGAACTGGGTCGAGGCACATCCACCACTGACGGCTGCGCCATCGCTTTAAGTTGCGGCAAGCACTTGATGTTGCGAAACAAATCCCGCACGCTTTTCAGCACGCACTACCATAAACTCGCGGATTACTTTGCGTTTGCCTCTTCTGCGATATTAAAGCACGTTGAAGCGATCGTCGACTCGACTCGCGTCCCGCCGCAAGTCACGTTCACGCACAAAGTTGTCTCCGGATCGTGCCCGAAATCCCACGGCGTAAACGTCGCTCGCTTAGCCGGTTTACCGGAAACTGTCTTACAAACGGCATCACTCATCGCCTCGAGAGCGGAAAAAATGGACGAACAAAACGCATTCCGAGGCGGAAAAGAGTGTGCCATCGGCGCTCGAGCCGGCGTGCAGTATTTGTTCTCCTCGCGAGAGACTGACGACCAAAACTACGGCGACGAGGAAACAGCCGCGTCGGCGCGTGACAAAATATCGCGCGCGATTGATAGAGTCAACGAAGCTTTGTTCCTCAAGCATTAAAAAAAGCTGCCGCATCAAAGACACACAGAGAGAGAGACATAGATATATATATATAGAGAGAGAGAGAGAGAAACTCGGTATTTAAACAACATTGTACAACAAACGGAGGATTGTGAATTCTATCATACTTTTCGCTTCGACCATCGCTATGAAACCTATTTTTTCCTACTTTACGACATCGACGTGTCAAAAACTCTCAACGCTTCCCGTCCTCGTCCCGGTCCAAAACGCTCTTCCTCTCGCTCCCGTACAACTCGTACACCTTCTCCTGCCGTTCCATCCATCGCAACTCCTTCTCCGCAAACTCCGAAAACGCTTTCGCCGACGTCTCGTTCAACTCGCCGCCCTCTTTTTCTTTCGTAAAAGACGCGTACGCGTCGTTCGTTTTCCGGACGAGGTACGAGCGGACGTTGTAGTCTTTGAAGTTGGATGCGGATTGGAGCATTCTTTTGAGCAAAGTTTGCGCGGTTTGGATGTGGTTCGTCATGTCCGTTTGTCGCGTGTGTGAGTGAGGTATCAGTGGCAAAAGAATGGACGGGAACTCGGGCGCGCGCGCGACGCGTCGTCGTTTGTATGATGGTCTTTTTGCGCGCGCGCAGAGAGATGTGAATTGAAGATTTTCCCTAACTTTTTCTCTTCAATTCAACTTCTCTCAACTTTTTGACGCGCGCGACTATCGGATGATACACCGCACATCGGACGCGCAGCAATTTTCTCATTCTCGACGACGATGGAGAATAGCAACAACGGGATGAAACTCCTCGACGCGAAGATGCTCTCGAACGTCCAACTCTGGCGGTCGTCTCGCGACCACGCGTTGGAGATTTTCGACGTGTGCCTCGACGTGATTTCCCGACTGTCGCTGTTGAAAGACGAGCGTTTGTACCCGGAAGAAGAAGAAGAGGAAGAGGAGGAAGGAGAGAAGGAAGCGCGCGACGCTCAAAAACGAATGTCGATGGAAACGACGTTTTTGAAACAAATGGAACAGTTGGGCGCGCTCTTGGAAAAGATGGACCGCGAGAGAGATCGATTGAAACAGTTGGTGAATGAGATGGAAAAAGTGTTTCGAGATTCGGAATTCGCGCACAGAAAACGAGTTCAGGAAACGACATCGGCGACGTCGATGGGATCGATTTCGGTGAGGAAAGGAGGGGAGAAAACGATGCTCGAGTCGTTGGAAAGAATAGAAGCGATGTGGCGGTTTTATGGGGAGGAAACGAGCGTGTGCGAGGTGCTTTTTGGATTGTGCAGAGAGGCGGCGAGTTCCCCGGAGGAGGCGGCGAGCGAAAAAGGAGAAGAGATAGCGAAGAGCGCGCGGGCGTTTTTAGAGGTGAGGAAGAAAGTAGATTTAGAACGGTATTAGTATTTAGCGCTGCGTGTATGTATACAATGTACAATTTTAAAATAAGTTGATCTTTAATCTCGACGACGAGTATCGAAGCCATCTTTCGAACGGGAACGCGACATCATCATCGTCATCACCTCTTTGTGCCGTTTCATTAAGTATCTCTAGCGCCTTGGACGTTTCGCACGGGTGGACACACACCCATCCACCGCCAATTGAACACTTTGGCAGCTTCATTTGTCGATCCCACGGGGCGAGAAGTTGCACAAATACATCGTCGTCATTCTCCGCATTACTGGTAATCTTCGTGACCAACGCGCGATTCGTCTGGTCTAAACTCAACGCCGAGCCGCTTCGCGCATCATACGCTCGAAGACACAACACGGGCACCTCGTAAGACGCAGAATAGATTATATCAACTTCAACTCGAGCTCTCGAGATGGATTTTTTATCACTTTGGCGAGCAATCAATACGGCGACATCTTCTTCTTCTTCTTCTTCGACATCTACGTCGACTATTTCGTCCTCCTCCTCCTTCTCTTCCTGTCGTTCGTACTCGATTGTGCCGATATTTCGAAACGCCAACAATGCGCCTTCCTCGTTTCCATCGTCACCATTCGCCACGTATCGACACTCTAGCTCATCTCTTGTACCCGCGAACGCCTTTATCGCGCTCTCGAAACGCGCTCGAGATACCTTCGATGATAACGCCGGAGTATTCCCCGTCGCAAGTCGATTCATACTCTCACTCTTCGTTGTTGTCGTCGTCATCGTCGTTATCATCAACGAGAGTCCTTCCCTGCTCTTCCTTTCTCTCCTCTCACTTCTTCCCTTTCTTACCTCCTTTCTTCGCTTTCTTATTCCCTCTCGCGAACGGATTTTCCCCTCCTCCTTTCGCTCTCTCCGCCTCGCCTTCGTCTCTCCTCTTCCTCGACGACGCCGCTACCGCCGCCGCCTCTTTCGCTTTCGCTTCTTCTTCTTTTTCTTCCGCGATACTTCCACCAACGTCGCCTCGTCGCTTTTGCGTCGTCGTCGTCGTCGTCAAATTCAATTCCTCTTTTACTTTCTGAATCTTCCCCAGCGTCGCCGCGCGTTGCGCGTCCAACAACCGCTTCTTTTCTCTCTCTCGTTCGAGTCGAACTTTTTCCGTTTTTTCTCTCTTGAGTTTCTCGCTTCTCAACCGGTGCACTTCGAGCGCGCGAATGACGATGGACGTCGGATCGGACGTCAACCGCGTGGGACGATGGCGTCGTTGTTCACCTTTCGCTCTTTTTTCGTCCTTCTCGTCTTCTTCGACGAGCACTCGTCGTTGTTTCGGAAACGTTTTCCGCGCGTTGAGCAGCGACGTCTCGGGAGTGTACGACGACGAAGGATCTTCTTCTCCTCTGGCGGTATCGGCGCGCGTGAACGCAGCGCTTCGCGACGGGTATCCGAGCATGCGCTTGGTGAGAAGATGTGCCACACTAGCGCGTTCGAAAGTGTGCCACGGTAGGAGTTAACAAGCGTTCTCAGAGCGCAGAAAACGAGACCAACGAGGAAGAAGAGGAGCGCGTGCACGAAAATTAATGAAGAGATTCGACGAGTTGAATGAAGTGTGTTTAATAAAAAATCGAGAGCGCGCGCGACTCTCTCTCTCTCTCTCTCTCTTTACTGTTCCAAAATACCCTTAACTCTGACCATACCTTTCTCGCACAAGTTCAAATCTCTTCGGAAGCGTTCGATTTCTTCGGCGTCGCCTTCGACGATGACGTCCGTCGTGACGTCGTTGTCGACCATCTTCACCTTCACTTTTTCTTTTCGTCCGGCGTTATCCAAGTAGTATTTTCCGCTCAGAGGGGAAATCAACGCCAAGGAATACCAGAGATTTCCACCGGGTAAAGCGATTGAGCACACCAAACCGACGCAGAGGAGACCGATGGCGATGCAGAAAGTGATGTACGCGGCCGTGCCTCGTTCTGGCGCGATGTTCCCTTCGAACGTGATCACCTCGCCCGCGTCCGCGACGACGTAGTTGTTTCTCTTGAAGTACATCGATATCTCTCGCGCGACGTCGTCTAACGGCAAAGCGGCGTCCCCAGCCGCTCGCGGACCCGGGAGTTCGAACGTCTTTCTCGCAATTTTCGATTTCGCGGAGCGTTTCACGAGAGAGTACAACCCGGGCGCCGATAACACGAACAGAAACAACGTCGCGTAGTAACTCTTGCTCGTTTGCCCGTCGAGTACGCCCGGAGCCGCCTGTTGCACGTCGTCATCGGCAAAGGCTGGAAACGCAGTCATAAAATGCGCGAATGCGGTCGAACCGATGGCAATCGACGCCGAATCGATGGAATCTCTGAAGCTAAATGTGTCGTTGTTGTTGTTGTCGTTGTTGTTCTCGTTGTTCTTTTTATTCCTCGCGTTCATCATCATCGACGCGCTGGTGACTTTCCCGCCGAGCGCATCATCATCGTTTCCCGAGCGACGCCGATGCGAAGATTTGTACGTCGTCGTCGTCGCTCGAAGATGTCGACTCGATGCAGAAGAGGAAGAGGACGACGCGAATTTGGACGCGAAAGAGCGCGCGTGCGCGTTGGCTGGTGCGACGAACATCGTTTTGTTTGTTTGTTTGTGTGTGTTTACTCGCGCGCGTGTTCTTTACGTGTTTGTGCCGCATTCGGATAACAGATTGCTCATTTTTTTGTGCGATGACGTGTAGGAAGAGAAGAAAAAATCCAGTGCGAAAAGAGGAACTCTGTCGCCGGAGGGCGGGAAAGCGCTCTCTCTTTTCGAACGACATCCGACGAGGGGGCACATTAATGCGATACTTTAATACACAATCACGTACTGCTATTTTTTTATTTGGATTCTACTCGCAACGCGTGCGGACACAGACAGACAGACAGACAGACGGTTGTTACAAAGGATTCTCGCGTATTCTCTTCGCGGCTTCTTCGATGGTTTCTCTTTTTTTACATATCGCGAACCGCACCAAATCGGTCGGGTTGTTTGTTCGGGTGGGGTTGTAGAAGGGCGTCATCGGGACGGCGGAGACTTTAGCGCCTTCGCGGGCGAGCTTTTTGCAGTACTGGATGGCGTCTCCAGAGACAGATTTGATGTCTTTCACCGAAGCGACGAGGAAGAAGCCGCCTTGGGCCGGATAGACGGTTAAGCCGGCGGAGGTGAGCGCGGAAGCGAGGAGATTGGCGTTCGAGGCGAGGATTGCTGCGTTTTCGTCCGGCGTGACGCCTTCGCCCGGTTTCGCGTGGTCGCAGATGTCGTTTAACGCGTCCGCGACGCCAGCTTGTAACGGCGTTGGGGTGGAAAAGGAGGCGTAGGAGTGGAACGTGTTGCAGGCGTCTATGATAACTTTCGGACCGTATATCCATCCAACCCTCCAGCCGGATAAATTCATCAGCTTAGATGACGTGCCTACGGTGACTGTTCTTTCCGGCAGATACTCTCGCAAACGTAAATGCGGCTTGCTCTCTATGAACGTGGACCGTTCGTAAACCTCGTCCGCAATCGCGACGATGTTATATTTTCTGCAAAACTTTGCGATAATTTCTAGCTCTTCTTCGCTCGCACAGTGACCGGTTGGATTGTGCGGCGAACAATGCACGAAAATCTTAACTCTCTTGTTGCTTTCAGCGTACGCTCGTTCTAACATTTCTTCGGTCACCACAAATCCATCCTCCGCGTTCAACGGAACGTCGATCAACGAGCACTCCGTCACAGTCGCGTGCGCTAAATACCAAGGAAAAAATGGACTCAACGTCATCACCTCGTCACCTTTATTCAACAACGCCCGAAACACGACGTACAACCCTTCCGTCGCAGACGTCGTCACCAGCGACGCGTCTCTCGTTTCATCCACCGACGATACATTTTTCGCCGTTTCTTTGTAGTACCTTTTCACTGCTTCCAACATATCTTTTGTCCCTGGAATTGGTGCGTATTGATTCGCGCGCGCGTCCGGCACGTCTCCGGAAATGGTCTTCTCGTCCGCCGAAATCGCTCGTTTGGCGCTTTGTTTCGCTATGACGTTAGAACCAAAGTCAGGGTAGCCTTGGCCAACGTCGACGACGCCGGGTTGGCGAGATAACGCGGTGATTTCTGCCCATAACGCGCCCGGTCCGGATTGTTGTTCTTGAAACGCAGACGCTAAAGAGGAGAGTTGAACGTCGCTGTTTTGCATGATGACTCTAAAAACACGTTTATTACGTTTATTACGCGTCGCTTTGCGCTTTAAAGTGTTCTCGATGTCGTTGTTGTTGTTGTTTTTGTTGCTGCTGCGTTACGAGCGACGACGCGCGCAGCATTTCTTGTGAAGTTTCTTGTGCCAGGGCGTGAACTTCTGTGTGTAACTGTCTTGTGTTCAACTCGCGCGCGTACTTTGAAATGGTCTTCTAAAACTTTACTCTACACACAAAGTACTATATCTGCATTGTCAATATTATTTCTTACCGCCGCCGCTCATTTGCTGATGTGACACCTTCACTCTCGCGAAGGAGTATAAACCAAACCCAGCCAAAGCGACGAACGCGCCGAAAATCATTGACAAACTCCAATCTTTCGTCTCACCGAACAACACGCGCGAGCATAATATCAACAACGCAACTTTAATATTTCCAAGAACTGTCGTGGTCACCGCTGATGTCGCACCCACTAACGCGAAGTGGACGAAATTATACGACACCGCGTTCAAACATCCGAGCAACACTAACGTCAAAACTTGAAACGGCGACACGTACTCGTCGCCGTACATTATAGCTTCTCTAGATTGCACTTCAAAAGCGCCCGCACCGAAATATTTATTGACGAACCGATCGCCTTCTATCATTAAAGCGACGGGGAGTAACGCGCATAACGTCACTGGAGCGGTATAAAACGTCAATCGCAAAGCGTCCAACTTCTCTCCGCCCATAATCTTCCCGCTAAACGTCATCATCAACGCGTTCGAAATCGTCGCGGTGACGCAATAAAACAACCCACTCAACGTTTTTTCCCTTTCATTTGCCGATGCACCGCCGCCACTACTCGCCGCCGCGTAACTCCCACTAATACAAAACATTACTCCGCCCGCTACGAAGACCAACCCAACGCTTTCGATCCCGCCCGGGATGCGTCCCTCTACGAACATCGCGCAAATAGCGCAAACAACCGGAATCGAAGCTCGAATGACTTGATTCAAAGATAAAGGCATAGAAACTAAACTCGCGTTATTCATCGCGATGTTCAAACTCATGAACAAACCAATCTTCACGACCGCGCTTTTCACTCTCGGCAAGATTTCCCCGTGCGAACTCGCGTACGAAAACTTCGAAGAGAGCATAATCGGTGACAAGCACAACACCGAAAAGGATAAGTGCGCGCACGTGAGTAAAATCGGAAACGAAAACCCCGCGTGTCCGAGCGTGTATCTGTTCAGCAAGTTCAACGAGCTGTTCAATCCGAGGTACAGGAGGACGAGGACGATGGTTTTCATCGTCTGTTGATTAACGCCTCCGCCGGTCGCGCCGGCGGTGGAGTTCATCTTCTCCAAAGTAGTTTCCGATGCCATTTACGCGTGGTTATTATTTTATCAATCGAGTAACAAATCCCTCTATATATATATTCTTTCAGCGAACGAAATCGTTCTTTTCCCGACGCGTTTTATGATGCGCGTGGATGTCTTCTGGGTGCGCGACTCGGTGTTAAAGAGAACGAGCGCGAGTATGAAGCTTTCTCTCCTCCTCCTCGTTCGTACGAATTTTCCCCTTATATTTTACTGACACAGTGTGACATTTTTTGTATTTCCTCGTTCTTTTTTTAGTAGGGGGAAATTATTGGGTCCGAGATATCAGTATTATGTTGTATGTGCGACGAGGATTACTTATATTATCTTGTTCGGGTGCAATTAATTCAATTAAGCACTATTAGATCCCACATTTGCGCTCCAAGAAGAAAGATTGTGGCAGCCTGTGGCGCCACATAGAGCCAAGGTTTCGATGAATTGTACCTTAGAAGCACTAGACTCCAAGTAGTTCCTGCCAGAATACATATTCCTTGACAGAAAGAAATGACATGACTGTCTGCAACTAATGAAGGTAAAGCATCGCTTGCGACAACAGTGCTTAAACCAAAAGTGCGCGACGCTACCTGAAGTACTTGGCCGGCCTCTGCCATTCCCAAATCAAGGAAGTGAGCTAAAAGACCAAGCCAGCACAGAGGAACATAAGCGTACGACTCTTCAATGAAAGGATTTACCCGTGTATTATTAGATCCGGCAACAGCGTGTATTATTTGTGCAACAGTGTATGCTACAACTGCCAGTAGCCCGGGATATGCAAGCGCTCCAACTGCAGCAATGAAATGCATTTGGAATGCTGTAGAGTAGAATTCATCGTTACCGGTTGTCGCAATAGCGGTTTTGATGGTGTCGTAAGCAAGCGGGTCAAATTTACCCGCAATGTCAGGGAGACGATGACAGAACACGGCGCCAAGAAGGAGAAAGAGGAGTGCAACTTCATGCCCTCGTGATTCGTTTGTCGTCCATAGATCGATACCTGGAGGCCGCAAGTTTAAACGCACTGAGTTATGCGGACACGCTTGCACACAAGATCCGCATAACACACAGTCGTGATTATCTTTGATTTGCGCTGGGTGAATCCCAAGCGGACACCCGTCTGTCTCCATGCCAGATGGTGGCACTGCTGGGCCTCCCTTGAAACATCCATAAGTTGAACACTGTGCCGAACACACACCTTGTTCGGCTCGTATCTCCGTAGCGGATAGCTTTGCGAACAATCCATTCATTCCTCCTATGGGGCAAAGGTAACGACACCAGATTCTCTTCTCGAAAGCAACACTTCCCACGACAGCACCTGAAGTGATGAGCATCAGCAACATGCTTGACAAAATAGCATGGTTTTCCAGATTCCAAAGTTCTTCCCATAGTAAAATGAGCGCAAATAAAACAAATAGAAACCAGCCACCGTACTTTGAGAGTGTATCATTCGGCCATGATCGAAGTTTGCCGCCACGTTGGAGCACAGCGTCTTGTGCGACGGTGCCCACAACCATAAATGGACAGAAGGCACACCACATGCGACCGATAAACGGATATGAGAGCAGAATTCCAGGCCACCACCAAGCCCAAAAGAAGTTCAAAAAGACGTTTTGATCGCGTGTTTGCGGTCCGAATATTAAGCCTAAATTAACAAGGATGAAAATTGGCAGTACAATCTTGCTTTGAAACTCTCCATTCCAAAAATCTGACCTCATCACGTTCCAGGTCCATGGTAGACTCGAGAATAGATTCATTCTGAAATTAGTGCCTTCGCGCCGACCACCATAAGCAAGTTTCGAGCCAGGCCACAATACTTCTCTCGTTATAACTTCTAAAGACTGATTATAGACTGTTTTGTTGTCATCTGTACTCATGCATCCACGATTGGATCGCAGTTGAACAATTGCCCGACGCAGAACCACCTCAAGTTCATCTTCGTTACCGGGCCAGTCGTGTGCCTGTAACGCACGGATACCATCCTCGCTTATTTGATACCGCATTGGATCATCATCTTCGATACGTACGCATCTTACCAAAAAATTTGCCTCTGACTCTATGTCAACACGTCTCACACGAAGTGGAGGAATCCGGATAGTTGTAATTGAGCTCTCATCGAGGCCGGCGATAATGGATGGCACGATGCATGAAGTGGTCATCAAAGCACGAACATGGTCAATACCATTTAACGCTTTCGTCGATTCTCGACTCAGTTCATCGTTCAGAGCTTTACGTGCCATCTCAGGCAAAAGATCGACGTCCCGCAAAATCAAACTACCATTTGGCTTGACGGCGTCAAACGCCTTCTTTAACGCATCCACAGCCCGCACTTCAGTCTGTACAATGTCATCCAGCGCAATTTTTGCCGAGGAATCCTCATTTGGACCTTTTTCAAGCAGTTTGTTCGGAAAAAGACGGAAAAATCTACCGCAATCGAGCGTACGAGAAGCGAGGCTCCTCCTCACCGAACTAAAGTGTACCAACTTTGCCGTATCCAATTTCATTGTCCCGGGCTCACCCACGACGAGAACGTGCCTCGAAATACTATCCTTCGCTGCGCGGTTTCGTGCTTCTCGCACTCTCTGTGCGTACTTTGATCGTCCACACTCACCTCGCATCGGTGTCACGCGTAGCTCCTCGGCTTCGCCACTCGCGCGTGTCTGTGCGTGTCGTGCCGTCCGCAATCGTCGTGTTCTCTCTGACTCTGCGCGGACAGGCGCGCGCTGAATTGCGCCGAATCGCATCGAATGCATTTGTTTCGTCGCCTTCCACCCGTTGATCGATGGAGTAGACGCCGGCACAGACAACTTTCAGACAACTTTAAGACAAGTTGAACTACATATATATATTCTTTCAGCGAACGAAATCGTTCTTTTCCCGAGGAGCGTTTTATGATGCGCGTGGATGTCTTCTGGGTGCGCGACTCGTTGAAACCCTAAAACTTAGGTGTGTCGTTCGTTAGAAGCACAACTCTCTCTCTCTCCTCCGCGCTTGAGAAGAAATAAGAAGAAGACGCGATGGAGGAGGACATTGAAAATGGGATTTCGTCGTTGGAGCAAAGATTGGAATCCGTGGAATCGTTTTTAGCTTCGTCTCTTTTCCCATCGCCGCGCGAAGAGGACGACAAGTCATCTTCATCAATTTTATCGTCCTCACCGAACGCGATATTGTTTGCAAAACTCGCGAGTTTGCGCTCGGCTCTGGTGGATTCGCGACGCACTTCCACGTCTTCTTCTTCTCCTTTGAAACGTGCGAATAGTGGTGAAGACGTGAAGGAGCAGCGCACGAACGACATCAAGCGTTTGCACGACCGATTGGAGTCGGTGTTGTTTCAGATTGCCGTCGTAGGGAATGCGAGGAGGAGGAGCGAGGAGCAAAAATGCCATTATTTCGGTCGAAGCGCGAGAGCGATTGCCAGAGACTGTTTGGTGCTGACGTTTTCGTTCGGTAACAGGTTAGTGCACATTACGCTAAAATCTCGTTTTTATGTAACCTCTGGAGAGCGCTAACATTCTATCTTTTCTTTTCTTTACATTCTATCGAACAGACAAAGCGTGTTCCGATTCGCGAACGAACGTTTAAACGATATCGATGATTTTCCGAGACGTAAAAGTGCGTTCCAAGGTAATCTCAGTGAGAATAAGCCACGACTGGAACGGTTTTACGGCGCGTGCGATTGTGTGGAAGCTTTGATTTGGTCGTTCGGGAAACAACTGGGCACTGGACAATTTTGTGATTCGGCGTGCGCGAGCGCGATGAAAGCCGTGGATAACAGAGCGTACAAGGACGACATAACGGGAATTAAGATTGCCACGGTGGCTTTGAAAGTCGCGGCGAGATGTGTCGGGAGTTCAGATGCGGTTGGTGATGGTGGGTTAAAGTTAACGGCAAAGACTATCGATCATATGCGTCGGATGATCAAACGGGTCGTAGCTTTAGAAGGCGGGAGGAGAGCGTCCACCGAACTCTCGAGAGCGACGCAAGAGGCTAAGCGAAGAGCGTTAGAGTTGCGAGCAGCAATGTTAATGGCGATGAAAAAAAGCGACGCGAATAGCATGAAATTAGAAATAGAAGCGTTCAACGGACGCGGTGATTCGAATAATATATATTCGGCTGGGTACCACACTTTGAGCGAGATCGAGCAGTACGGAAAAGGTAGAAACGTTTTGAATTTAATAGCCGAGACGAAAAATTTAGGTAATTCGGGAGTGGAAGTCATATCGGCGTTTGCCACCGTAGCGAGTCAAGTGGAGCGAAGTTTAGGGCGCAGCACTACCATCGGTAGAAGAGCAGGGAGTAGCCAAAAATGCCAATCTACCGAGGGACAAGGAGCAGAGGACGATATCGGAGACTACGATGACGACGCAATTGGAGGTGAGTTTGCGAATGAAGATTTACACGGCGAAGACGGCTCTGCATCATCGTCATCGTCAACTATGTCCACCGTGAAAACATGTTTCATCAAACCTATGTTTGAAACGAATGAAGTGACGAACTACAAAGACTCAAGAGCAGTGCAAGATGCCGTCGCGCGCGCGTGGATGCGCTACGCAACCAACCCCCAATTTAGCGCCAAGTCGTATTCGGTGGAGGAGTGCACGAGAGATATCGTCAAAGTAGGTTTTGCGTCAAAATTAAGAAAAAATGATTGCTTTGCCGCGGCATGTGGGCTAGCTGTGTTGCGGGTCGCCGCATTTGAGAAGCGCGCGGATGAATCGACGAGAAAAGCGACGTTAAAACAAATTCTCGATATTTTGCGCGGCCAAATCGTTTCCACGTCCGACGAGGAGTTGAAAAACGCAAAGCAGAAGAGGAAAGGGAAGGTAATCGATAACACGAATGATTTGCGAATCGTTGCCATACTTCGGGCAGTTAAGGACGGGATAGATGCGATCGGTTATGTCGACGCTGAGTCGTTTTTGTACATAAAGAATGTGTTTTCGAGCAAGCACGGAGATGCGCTCTTTCGGACGAAATGGCGAGTGAATGAGCGCGCGGGAGCTTTGGCAAAAGCGGCGTTATCTGCCGGACACGAGATGGCGACGCGAGAACTCGCGAATACGTTGTCGAAGTTAGAACGATTCGTGAAATTCCCTCTAACCAATTACGTATCGATGCAGAATAGTGATAGGAAAAAAATAGGAGAAGAAGAGGATGCAAACAGCAACGCTTCCGAGTATAGATTCGACGACGAGCTGATAGCCGATGCGAGATTTATTTGCGCGCTCATTGGTGAGAATTCGCCGAGCTGGCCACTCGGCGTACCCATAGACGCAATTGATCGCGTCGAAGAAGTCGGTGCAAGGCTTTCCATGTTGAACGTTTCAGCAAAAGCGAGAGAAGCTGGATTCATTTGTCTTTCGGCGTCCTCTTTAGCGAGATCCTCAATTTTCATCTATGCGCGACGACGGGACGAGGAGAAGAAGAAAAAGTTTGAAAATATCGCATTTGTCATCTCCTCTACGTTTGATGAAGTAGCATTCACGACAACAACAAACGCAGAAGGAGGGGGGATGGCGAATAAAGACGATTTAGCGGCGGCGTGTGCTGCTGCAGAGGCTGTCGAGGCATACGCCAGATTCGCAGGCGCAGAGGAAGAAAACGGACGAGCGACAAGACTTATGCTCGGATCTCTTTTGTCTGCGTGTGAAAAAATTCAACTGAGTGGCGTACATACCAACATAGAAAATATCGAAATCGTCCGTCGAAAGTTGCTTTTGCATTTGCGAGCAATGTCTGCGTATGCCTCGTGCTCGAAAGATGTCGAGAAGTCGTGCCGGTTTCAGGATTTCACGCCACAGATCGCAAACTTGATTGCCAAATTTGAAGCGTTTGCGAAAGAAGTCAGAGAAGATGACAAGAACATATTATTTAATCAAGACGAAGAAGAACTCGTTTACGACGATGATGATACAGACAGGCTTGATTTTGGACGTCTAACTTCGCTTTCGTCGTTCTTGGACGAAGCCGAACGTGAATTGCTGGTGAACTCGCACGTCGTCACTTTGGAAAATGGAGACGAAACAGTTTCACAAGCGTTTGCGGATCTGAGAGCGTACAGGGGAAACTCAAACGCACCTCCGAATTCTCCATCGCACGCATTTAATCACAGCAAAGAGAGCGATAACATAGTAATAAAAGATGTCTTCCCTTTTGCGGCAACCATAGTCGACCAAATAGATGAGGCGAGTCGCGCCTGCTTCTCTCGGGCTGTGGAGGTTGCCATCGCCGACGGAGGTGAAGATGCCAAACTACAAGCAGCCTTCTCAAAACTCCTCTCTTCATGGGAGGAACGATGCGTTGAGGTTATCGAGCGCAGTGATATGCTCGTTAATTTGAACTCGTCTGAGTATCGGAAAAAGCATGTTTCATTGTTCAACCATCCGAGAAAGCCTGCGTTGACAGATTTTTTGAGAAGTGATGCGGCTATATCGAGACGATTCGCGGACATACTGAGCGTATCACAGATGTTGCGAGAGGCTAGAAATGAAAAATTTCGGATTCACTTGGAAATGTTTTCGAAGTATTCAAGAGCACTTCGGAACGCTCTTTCAACGCATGCGCCTCTCGAGTCTGCGCTACTATGCGCCAAGTGTATTGAGCAAACATCATCGAGCGAGGAAGTCAGGGAACGTGCGTACAATTTGTTCGAAGAGTATTCACGCGATATGGACTTGCAGGATGTTGGTCATAGCAAGCGTACTTGGAACATTGCCATTGAGTGTTTATCTCTCGCAAAGTCCATCGAGCACATTGGCGCAATGACCATCGGCGAAACGACGCTGCGCAGACTCATTGAGGCGCTATCCAAAATTTCGCTCAATATAGACCCAACACACAGATCTACGCACGCGTTTGCATTGCGGGCGTTAGCGCACGTTGCAGAGGTATGTGGTAGTCGATTTGCGAGAGATTCGGATCGTGCGGTTAATTTATCCATGCATATGTTAGATTCATTGCCGGCGCAAGAAGCTTTGTTGAAAAACGTCGTATCTTTCGTACCAGAATGTGGGCATCTAGCGAATGCGGCTGCTATTGCAATTGGACCAGACTTATCGGCAGAGCATAAAGTGTTTATAAAAGCGATGAATGTTGCAGCAATCATACGCGACGTGCAAAGCCACTCGCGGTTTCAAAACTTCCGCTTGGCATTAGATAAACGAAACAGTAGAGGCGGTGGCGGAGAAAAAGTGAACTCGAATTCTCAGCAGGAGTTGAGGCAGCAATATCCGACGCTGTCGGCATCCACGAGAATCGATGAGGTCGAAGATCCCTTCAGCGAAAGCGATGACGTCGTTTACGCTGAAGTTGTCTTCATTCAACACATGGCGATGTTTGCCCCGAATGCTATCGATATGACAACTGTTGTGGCAACGTTAAGAGACGCATTGCGGCATTACGCGACGAAGCCCGTAGCCCTGGAAACGCTCTCATTTCTCGCCATGAAGAACGCTCGAAAAGTGCTATACCCAGACGAAGACGGAGATGAAGAAATCTCTTCCGAGTACGCGTCAAAGTCGACGACATCATCGTCCAAGTTGGGCTCGATGCTGTTGAGAGACATTGTAAAATGTGTCACAAAAGGCGCTTCGAGAAGAGTCATCCGAGACGCGAAAAACTGTGCGCGAGTCTTGGCCAGGGAGTTATCCATAGTAGATCCCAAACGGGCGTTAAAGGCTCTATCGGCACTTTCCTTTGACGATCAACGCCTTGTTGAGGAATCCGACGACGACGAATCCGATGACGACGACGAAGATGATGATGATGCATTCAACGACAACGTTGATGAAGACGACGAAAACGAGGAAGGAGATGTTGACGAGAAAGAAATCGACGAATCAGATCTAGACACAAACCGCGCGAATAACCACCCGCGTCTCCCAGCGCGCATATTTGCAGCTTCTTTACTTTCGAGAATCCCGTTCTGGATTCAAGAAAGTAATATTCCGGAGCACAGAAGCGTTCAATTAAGTCGCTCATCGGATTCGCCAAAGGCGTATTTACCGACGCATGCGCAAAGATGTTTCCAAATGGCGTATTCATTATCAACGGCGAGTGCTTCGAAATTGCGTGCGAGAGGATTACAAATGATGTCTTTTCTCGTCAAATTATGGGAAAGAGACGATGATCCGGACGCATTCTACCACGTTGAGGATGATGATTCAGACGAGGACGGAGATGATCAACAGCACCACGTTGCGAATGCGCAAAGCAAGAAAAGGACTATTAAAACGCTCGAACAATTCCAGGCACAAATCCTTTCCGCCGTTCGCGCCTCGCGAAGTTCCGACTCACCGCTCGATGTGCGTGTCGCAGGCGCGAGATTAGCTGCACTCTCCCTTGCTGCAAAAGTGCAAGGCTCGGACGATTCGGTAGCGAAACGATTGCACGCGTGCATCGTTGACTTTGCTAAAGAATGGCCGCCAGTGTACGCGAAAGCTTCCTCTTCCTTATCGTCACCATCATCGTTATCGCAAGGTTTGACGTCAATGAACGCATTTTGTGAGGCTGTAGTGGTTCGTGCACGCGTTGCTGCGTGCATGTGTTTAGCGACGGCATACGTATGCGATGATGATCATACATTCATTCCTTTGGAAATCGTGGAGACGTTCGTGCCGGCGTGGACGTATCTACCTCACGATGTCGAACTCATCAAACGAAGTGTAGAGATTGGTGAAGGCTCCGAGAAACAAATGCTCGAGAATATGATCGTTGATAAGTTTGAACTCTTACCCGGAGAGCTCGTCATAGCGTGTCCAAGTTTAGTGCAGGATGTCACTGAGGCTTTTTTACCATGCGTGAAAGCTTCGGTGAAAGCGAGCAACACACAACAATGGACAAACCTCCGCGAGAACTATTTAAAACCTATTTTACTTGCATGTTTGGACGAACCATTCGCTTCGTGTACGAGAACTTTATCTGACGAAAGTTCCGATGCGATCGAGCGTTTCAACCCGACTCCGGATAGTAGAGAAGAGGACGCCGCAAGTATACCTTTGAGTTTCAAGTTTAATGCGCGCGCAAACGATGTCGAGCAAGTTGAAACCGCTTTGCGTGGGTTGCAAATGTTTGAGAACGCGCGTGCAATTGCCGATTCCGCGGCACAAAACTTAGTAAGCGACAAGCTTGGAAAAGCTGCGTTTGATTGCGTAAAATCCTCTGCGGGATATCGTAAGATTCGAGATGCCGCAATTGAGTTTTTGAATTCATCATTATTGGTTGCATCCAATTTCGCTGACATCCAAGCGGACAATGAAGCATCGCCGGTCAAGGAGTCAACAACAACAAACAGTGGTGGTTTTACAGATGTGAACTTGCTCGCGGCTTTGATTGAAGACGACGACGTCGAATCTTCGATTTCATACGAGGAGAAGTTGAAAAAATTCACCGCCTTGGCAAATTTACTCGCGCAAATGGAAAAAGTCAACCGGGGAAAGTTCATAGAGATACTTGCGAATCGCTTAGAGAGGGAAGAGTCTATTTCGACAAATCTGAACAACGCTTTAGTGGCATTGATAGCTTTGGATGTTTATCTTGACTCTAAATCGGCGACTTCTGAGGAAGACGTCATCGTGTTGCGTAAACTCGCGCCTTCGATTTCGGTGTTTTCGAGGCAAATGGCAAAAGGGCACAAGTCGAAGTCTACAGATCGAGGGGATGCTGATTTGAATGTCCTATTTGTGTCTAGTGCGCTCAAATTCCTCAAAAACGCGGCAGAAAAGGATACGCAGAACTTAGCTGCGAATATCTTAGCGGCAATGTTTGCGATTGCAATCGAGACTTTGGGTGCTAGCAGTAAAAGAATGGCATTGAACGCCTCTAGACTTTCGAACGCCGCGGTGCGCGAGCAACCACTCGCCGCTCGAGGCGCGGTATCTGGTATGATTTCTTCCACGAGAGTCAAATTTAAAGCTTTATTGGATTATTCGAGCGGCATTGTCGATGGTGATGATGGTGATGATGAAGGAGGAGGAGCATCGGAAGACAAAAAGCTTGGCAAGATTTCTCTGCGCACCTTTCAATAGGGATCTTTAAAGTTCGTAGTATGTAGACAATCGGACTTAGTAGTTGAAGTGTTCAGGATACCCATCGAAGTTTTTTCCAAACGGAGAATAGTGTACGTATTCACTCCAATACCCTCCGTCACACACCTCTGCCATCTCCTTTGCGTACGATAAAAAATACCTTTTACTCTCTTCGTAGCAAACATGTACACTTTCTGATCTCTTGCCGTGTATTTTTGGAAAAAAAAATGCATCAAACAAAAATATCTCACACGAGAGAGAGAGAGAGAGAAGTTTTATAGGGGAAAAAAAACACATTTAATTCGCAAAAAGCACAATCTTCCACACACTCCCCACTTTACACACACGGACTCCGCTTTTTTTATTGAAAGCAGAAAGAAAAAAGGCACACGCATCTGACGACTAAGAAAGAGAGAGAGATAAACGATGCAATCGATCGCATCGCTTCAAACAACGTCCTCGACGACTTGTGCTGCTGCGGCAGTTTTATCGTCGAGAATTCAAAGACGAATTCCTGCCAGCTCAGCATCGTCTTACAAAAAAAACATCATCGTCCAATTGGCGAGAAAGAAAGCCGCGAGAACGACGACGCGGAGAATTTCGGCGCACCACGGGCCTGATTACATCGCGAAGTTTGAGCCCGAGAATGCCGCCGGTGGTGGGTTGATTTTAGCCGCGGCGCTTTTAGGGAGGTATTTATCCACCGGTGAAGCGATTGGGTGCTCGGGATTGGTTTCTCCTTTTTCGATGTCTGGTATTTCGAAAGCGGCTTTGGATACCAAGTTGCCGTTATTCGTGGGGATTGTAGCCACGCCGCTGGTTTTGCCGTACTTGGGCTTGGCGCATTTACTCCCGGCGGGTGGGTATGAAGTCGTCGAAGGGACTTCGCGTTTGGTTTTGGCGATGCTATTGGTCGGTTTCGGCTCGAAGTTAGGCGGCGGATGCACGAGCGGGCACGGATTGTCTGGCATCGGGCGCTTGTCCGTTCGCTCCGTGGCGAACGTGTGCACGTTTATGGCGTTTGGCGCGCTCGCCGCGACGATGTTCAATACCAACGCGCTGTTGCACGTGGTCACGGAAACTGGGAAAGGGAAAGCTGTCACGGCGGTGAACGCCATCGCGAACACCGTTTCGGCGACGCAAGCGGACAAAGCGTTGTACGGTAAAATCCTCGCTTCCGCGTTTGCCGGGTACGCAACCATCGGATATCTCGCCAAAAACAATATCATCATCAAGCGTGGCTCACAAGCCGCAGATATCGTAAAATCTGTGGTCCACGGCGCCACCGGTATCCTCTTTGGCGTCGGTTTAGTCGTCTCCCAAATGGTCAACCCGGCGAAAGTGTCCACTTTCTTACAGTTCACGCAAAGCACGTGGGATCCATCCTTGGGTTTCGTCATGGGTGCTGCGTTAGCTGCAATCATTCCTGGAATCCTCATCATCAAAAACCAACTCAACAACTCCACGTTTGGCGACCCGTTCCGGCTCCCGGATCCAGTCACCGCCGCCATCGACGCCAAACTCATCGTCGGCGGCGCTATCTTTGGCACCGGTTGGGGCTTAGCCGGCATGTGCCCGGGCCCATTATTCGTCAACGTCGGCGCGGCGTTATCGAACCAAACTCTCTCCGCCACCAGCGGTTGCGGTTTGGCCTTGCTTTGCTTCTGGGTCGGCCAGTCTTTAGCGAGAGTCGTCCAAGACGTCTTGAGCGGCGCCGCGTAAGATATACATATAAAACAAATATATAAGGAAAGAAGAAGCAGCGAATATTTAAAACAAACGATATGTATCATTCGCTTATTTATATATATGCAAACGAACCTGTTATGATGTAATGCCACGATATATATACATATTTATGTATGTAAGAACTACTCGTACCGCTCGCTATAACTCAACTCTCCTTTTCTCTCTTTTTTTATTCCAAATATCATCACATTTTTCTCGATTCTCGTCAGATAATTAACGAACAAACTCAACACAACTCGTGTGCGTGTGGTAAAAAATGTCCCGTGAGTACTACGACGATAGGATAGAATTGTCGTCTGCTTTCTATCAGGCGTCTTTTATTTCCTCGGCGCGTCGCTCGAAAAACTTAACGTTGTTTCTCTCTCTCTCTCTCTCTTTCGTTTTGAGATGCGAATTCGCTTCCATCACGTAATGGAAAAACTATAACGTAATGCGATGAAAGGAAGAGTTTTTACCTTGCTCCTGTCTAATTCTCTCGCTATGTGTATAAATCCGCTCACCCCATCTCTTTTTGTTTTGTTTCTTCTTCTTCTTATTGCGATGCAGAATCGTTCACACCAGGTGCCGCCATCGCGGGAGGTTTAATCCTCGGCGTTTCTTCTTTAGCGCATTACTTGAATTGCGGCAAAGCGGTTGGCGCGAGTGGCCTCTTTCGAGCGTTTACGCACAAAAAGATACCGTTCGAGGAAAGGATAAACCATCTGCCGTTCTTAGCCGGTTTATTCACCGCGTCGAGATGGATTCCAGCGCTCGGGTTTTCGCAAGCGCTCATTCCAAACGGTGGTTTTGCTTTGGTGCCGAGCTCGACGAGGCGCGCGTTGGCGGGATTGTTGGTTGGCGTGGGGAGCGTCGCCGGGAACGGGTGCACGTCCGGGCACGGGTTATCCGGGATTGGGAGATTGTCGGTGAGAAGTATGATCAACACGTGCGTGTTCATGATGTCTGGAGCGATCACGGCGTTGATGTTTGATACGACTGGGGCGCTGGGCGTGTCGCAAAGAGCGAGGACGTTGGATTCTGTGCGTTGGTTGACGAGCGAGGAGTTTTCTTTGTACGGAACGTTTTTGGTGACGGGCGCCATCATCTCGGGAACAATCGCGTTGGCTGGGAGGAAAGGCTTGATTCCGAGAAGTGGGCAAGTTGGCGCGGCGATTCGTGCGGTGCATGAATACGCCACCGGTGCGTTCTTCGGCGTCGGTTTATGCGTCGGCGGTATGGTCAACCCGGTCAAAGTGGCTTCGTTTTTAGAGTTCACCAAACGAAGCTTCGACCCGTCGTTGATGGTGTTGATGGCTGCGGCGCTGGCTGTGTTGATCCCAGGATTTTACGTCATTAAAAACGGTGTAGAACGACCGACGTTTTATCCGGAAAAAAGCGCGTTCGCGGAACCGTTTAAAGGCGTCACGACAAAACTCTTAGTCGGCGGCACGCTCTTCGGCGCCGGTTGGGGCCTCGCCGGCGTGTGCCCGGGACCGATGTACGTCAACTGCGGCGCGAGTTTGTTCGGGGGCACGTTATCAGAATCCGGTTGCTTGGACATGATCTTGGCCTTCTTCGTTGGACAAAACCTGATGAGAGAAATCGACAGTTCAGGGTTGTTGAACGGCGCGACTTCGCCCTCGCCTTCTTCTTCGAAGAAAGAAAGTGGCGATAAGAAGTAAATTTCCGTTAAAACTCACGGGTGCGCGCGTGTGTGTGCGTGTAAATAATTTTTAGGACATTCTTTTAATAACAACATCGTTTAAAAAAACAGTCAAATAATCACAACGTATACAACAACGACTGAGAGTTTACGAGCGCGTGATGGAAGAAAGAATTGAGTGTAGAGAAACGTGTGCGAGTGTGACTTGCGTCAAAGCGTAGAATATGAAGTTCAATCTTATTTTTTCGAATACGCGGAGAAGTGTTGGTTGAGATAAGAATCTCAATGTTTTTTGTGTGTTTGTTATTTTGAAAAGAAGTTTAACAAAGTAAAGCGCGATTAAGCGATTTACTTCTTGGACTTCTTCGGCAACAAGACCGAGTGGATGTTCGGCAAGACACCGCCAGACGCGATCGTGACCGTACCCAACAACTTGGACAATTCTTCATCGTTTCTGATGGCCAATTGGATGTGTCTCGGTACGATTCTGGACTTTTTGTTGTCTCTGGAGGCGTTACCGGCGAGTTCGAGAACTTCAGCCGCTAAGTATTCCAAAACCGCGGCCAAGTAGACCGGGGCGCCGGCACCAACGCGGGTGGCGAATTTGCCAGCCTTGAGGTATCTGTTTGTCGCGACGATGAGAAAGAGATATCGATGTCAGCACATATCCGATTTTGTACTAAGAAAAAAAGTTTCAAACGGACTAATTTCCCCTCTTTGTCATCAGTCACATCCCGTTGGTGTCAGAGAGAACGCGCGCAACAACCTCCGAAAATAAATAACGACGGCTTAAAAAAGAACGTACCTAGCGATACGGCCAACCGGGAATTGGAGGCCAGCCTTCGCGGATCGCGAGACGGCTTTCTTGGAGGATTTTCCTTTACCACGTCCAGACATTTTTGTGTGTTAAATTTGTTTGAATAATGACGAGATTTGGTTGATGAAGCACACCGTTTTTCTAAAAAAGTGTATTGTTTAGGGTGTAATTATAAAAAGGTTCTACTTACGCTACCCCTTTTGGCACGAATCTTACGTTTCCGATCACACCGCGCTTAAATGTTTATTTAGCGATTTACAAACACATCACACAACTCTTTCGTCTACCAATGACTCGTGGCATGAATTTCGCGAGCGGTGCGTCGTTGGTTGAAGAGATGTGCGCGTTTACTTTCTGCTTTTTTTCACCGAAAAACGTAATACTAGGAAAATCACAAAAAAAATCACGACGAAATTTTTCAATTTTTTTTTTCCTTTCTGAAGTTGGAAACAAACACTCTACGAGTTCGTCATTACTTAACACTCAAACAACTTACACATCACAATGGCCGGAAAGAAACCAGCGAAAAAGACCGTCAAAGGCGGCGCCAAGAAGTCCTCCAAGAAGAAGGTCGAAACCTACAAGATCTACATCTACAAGGTCTTGAAGCAAGTGCACCCGGACACCGGCATCTCCTCCAAGGCGATGAGCATCATGAACTCCTTCATCAACGACATCTTCGAAAAGATCGCGACTGAAGCCGCCAAGTTGGCCCGATACAACAAGAAGCCGACCGTGACGTCCAGAGAAATCCAAACGTCCGTTCGATTGATCTTGCCGGGTGAATTGGCCAAGCACGCCGTGTCTGAAGGCACCAAGGCTGTCACCAGTGCGTTTTTTTCTAAATCCCCCCAACGTTCGAAATTTACTAACATTTTCAAATTTTCTCTCTCTTCTCTGAAACAAAACAGAGTTTACCTCCGCGTAAGCACTCATCGCTTGTCGATAAACTCGAGTCTATCTTCTTCTTCTTCTTTGGAGTTGAAGGCGTCGAGAAACGAGCGCAAAAACACATTGAGATTCTTATCTCAACCACTCTTGTCTACCAAAATAAGATTTTCAAAAGTTCCCGAACTCCCCTACACAAATACCTAACAACAGTAACACTCACGCGCGCCGCGCAGACTGCGAGCGACAAAAAGAAAGCGGCATCAAATATGCACGTCGCGTGCGCTCCTTCGCGCGTCGAGGCGGCGCTTTCCTCGCGCTCGTCGTCTTCTTTACCGTCGTCGTTGTCGTCGTCGTCAAAACGCGCACACGGACGACAAACGAAAAGAACAGCAACTGTCACGAAAGCTCTTCTCGTCGACGAGGTTCCCGATGACGCGTCCATCGCGGGTTTAACGGTGTGGCAAGCCCCGACGGAAGGCTCGAATGCGTTCGCTGTTTTGTTTGGGTCCACCTCGCCAATCGAAGGTTTAGGTTCAATCACCGGGTACTGGTTTCTCGACGTGTTCGCGGGAATGAACGCCGTGTTGGTGTTCGCTTTGCTCGTCGGGAGTACGTTGAAGGATATGAGAGAGGACGAGTGAGAAGACGTTCCGAAAGCGAGGCATAAAACAATAGGTAGAATTCTTAGTTTCTGACGCGACGCGTGTAGTAGTGCACCGTGTTATAGGTATATTGTAGGCATGTGTATATGTACATCTAAACTATGTTGTGTATAGCTTTCCATCTATCGGCAGCGCTCGGTAACTCGTACCGTTCGAACACGTCCAACGCTTTGCGACCGTAATCGTCCGGCGTCGTCACGCGAAACGCGTCTAAATCACCGTTCACGTCTGGAGCGGACAGTTTCGTGCGAATTTGTACGAGTTTTCGGGACAACTGCGCGCTCTTCTGTCCTTTTTCTGATTTCAGCGCCTCTCTCATTTTTTTCGTGCCCATCTTTTCAAACCCGTCCTCGCCGTTCTTCGCCGCTTCTAATATCGCATCCACGTTGGCATATCTGTTCAACAACTTTCTCGCCGTTTTCGGTCCAACACCTTCGACTCCAGGGACGTTATCGCTCGAATCTCCAACTAACGCTAAGAAATCTACAAACTGTTCCGGTTGAATCAACTCTTCGTGCGTCTTCGCAAACTCTCTCAAAGTGAACGGGCTAAACTGCCCGCCGCCGCCCGGTCGCAACATCCGAACGTTTTCGCTCAACAACTGACAAAAATCCTTATCCGGACTCGCTATGGACACTTTAAACCCTTTCTCCATCACCGACCGTCTCGTTAACGTCCCGATTAAATCGTCCGCTTCGACGCCGCTCACCTTCACCGTCTCAATCGCCATCGCCTCGACTAACTCGCTCACCTTCGGAATCAACTCAATCAAAGCCTCCGGAGTCTCAGGTCTGTTCGCTTTATAATCCACAAACATCTCGTGCCGAAACGTCTTTCCTTTGCTATCGAAACACACCGCGAAGTGCGAGGGTTTCGATTCCAACAATGCGCACATCGCGTGCGCGTACGCGTGCAACACTCCCACGTCTTCGCCTTTACTGTTTATCAGTTTCGTCGCGTCCGAGCGAGCTTGAAAACCGTAAAACGCGCGGAAGAGGAACGACATCCCATCGACGAGCACCATGTGCCCGTTGCTGCTGTTATTTGCAGACGCGTTATTCCTACTCGTCGTCGTCGTCGTCGTCGATGTGGCGTTCGCGTTGCTCTCGCGTCGTCGCTCGAAAGTTAACTCTTCGTCCTCTTCTTCGATTCGCGTCTTCGCGGCGTTTGAAATCGAAGACGACGACGCTCGAAGATGACGACGACAGCGCGCCGCCGCCGCCGCGGGAGGAGCGGAAGGATGACTCCGCAAATAACATTTACTTCCACCACCAACGTTGCCGCCGCCGTTTACGTGTAACCTTCGCAACAGGAGCGTCGTCATCGTCGATGCCGCTCGAGAAGAGGAATACATGTATAAATAAAAGTCCAAAAGTGTGGAAAATCTCGCGTGCGCGAAACGGAAAATCTTCATTTTAAATTCACTCTTCTCGACTCTCTCTCTCTCTCTCTGCGTCGTTTGCTTTTGATTTACGCGGCGCAAAAGTTATTATTATATTTAAGATGGACGCGCGTTCGAAACAAGGCGACGCGTCGCCGATCGTTGTCGTCGACTACGGGAACAAAAACAACGTGTTCGCCGGGTACGCGAACGCGATGCAACCGACGTCGGTAAACTCAGAGGTTAGGGAAATCGCTTCGACGACGACAGCGGAGGAGGAGGAGAAAGAGGAGAAGAAAAGCGAAACGATAAACGCGGTGTCGTCAGACCGGCGCGTGGATTCGTTCGATGCGATGAAGTGCGTGTTCGAGGAGTTGGTGTATTCGAACTTTGGGTGGATCAAAGAGGAGGACGAGAGCAGTTCGTATTTGCAAACCGGTCGAAACGTGTTCGTGGTGGAACCGATTTTATGTTCTCGGCGCGAGCGGGAGCGGATGTGTCAGATGTTGTTCGAGGAGTTTCGAGTGTCCGGGTACGCGTCGGAGAACGCGGCGGTGTGCGCGTTAGCTGGAGTCGGGAGGTTGAACGGGATATCCGTGGACGTTGGGGCAGAGACGGTGGATTGCGCGACGGTTTCGGACGGGAAGGTTGTGGAGAGCACGTGTCGACGGATCGAAGGCGGGGGCGAGCGGTGTTTGGAGAAAGCGTCGACGACGATTCGAGAAGGGAAAGAGGTTTACGATCAGATGGAGAGATGGGAAAAGAGGATCGTGAATAGGCACTTAGCGAGGGTGCGTTGGAGCGCGGATGATGGTGAGAACAGTGGAGGAGATGAAATGGAATCGTACGAGCTACCGGATGGGAATAAGATAAGCGTGGAGAGGAACTGCGCATTTGCGATGGGCGATGCTTTGTATTGTTCTCCTTCTTCTATCGTCGAAATCATACAGTCGGCGGTAGAAAATGCATTCAGTCACGCGCAAGCTGGGCATTTCTTTTCGCACGGGAAAGAAAACGCGTTCGAGTGCGTCGTCGCGCACGGCACGGAAAGCTCTGTCAAAGGTCTCCGCGAACGGTTACGCGAAGACATTCGAGCAAAGGTTGCTCCCGAAAGCGCCAAGGTGAACGTCGTCGCATCCGCGCCGGACTATTTACACGAGAGGAGTATGGAACATCTGAGCTGGACTGGAGGCGCTATCCTCGGTAAAGTGACGTGGAACTTGAATCAACAGATTAGTAAAAGCGCGTACGACGAATTCGGACCCAACGTAGCGAATAGAAATCGATGTTCGTTCTAGGTGATGATGATGATGATATCACGAGACGGATACGATAGCTTTAGAGAATGTAGCTGTAATAGCAATAACAATATTCATGTGCAATAGAAATCTTCTTCGTGTTGCTCTACTATTCCTTCTTTCCTTAGTACGATCTTCCCCACAACACCCAAACCGTGGCCGGTTTCCCGGTGATGAAGCACTTCGTCCCTTCTTTCAACGGCGGTTGAATGAATGGAATGCACAACGTCTTTGCCGCCCCGCCTTCGCTTTCCTCCGACGAGCGTTTCTTTACTTCTTCCTCGGATTCTTTCGTCTCGCACCACGGGGTCAACACCATCTTCTTTTGGTCCAAAGCCGGGACGAAGTCTTTCCATTCTGTGACCGTAATCGTAGACGTGTCGCGAATCGCCTTCGCTTGATTGAACATGTTCTGTTGAATTTCAACCAAAAGTTCTTGCACTCTCGCGTTTACGTCGGCTAATTTGCACACCTCTTTTTCGCGAGTGTCTCTGCGGACCAACACGCACGTTTCGTTGTCCAAATCCCGCGGACCAAACTCAAGACGAATCGGAACGCCTTTAACTTCCCAGTGAGAATACTTCCATCCCGGCGTGTAGTTGTCTCTCGTATCCGTCTTGACGCGGACGCTCGCGTCGTCCGTGAGAGATTTTCCGATCGCTTCGGCTTTGTCTGTGTTTAATGTTGAATTCACAAGAGATAGGAAGAGGTGAGTCGAGAATATCTCATTATTATTATTATTATCGTCGATACTATTCAAACGGAAAGGAACAAAAAAATGTCGGCTCCAAGCCATTATAACCCAACGATAACTTCGATGGACTATTGGTAAAGGAGTAATTGTAATCTTTGATCTTCGACTCTTTAAAAAAGAGCGTCGACGACACAAATAAAGTCGCAAACACAAGGTAAGAGAGTCGGTACACGAGAAAGAAACGCTTGTAAACAAAATGAGAAAGAGTCACGAGAAAAAAAGAAAACATACCTTTCAACATCTGCGCCTTCTCTTCGCTCAATTTTGAGTTTGGAATGGTCACGATGACCACTTGAATTGGCGCAATCTTCGGCGGTAACCTCAAGCCGACGTCGTCACCGTGCACCATGTAACACACACCCAACATTCTCGTCGTCATCCCCCACGAGTTTTGCCACACCATGGACCGTCCGCCCTTATCGTTCTCAAAGGTGATGTCAAACATCTTCGCAAAATTTTGTCCCAAGCAGTGACTGGTCGCGCCTTGAATCCCTCTTCCAGTGTACGGCACGAACGCTTCTACGGTGGTCGTGTACAACCCCCCGGCAAACTTCTCCTTCTCACTCTTCACCCCTGGAATCACCGGCACGGCTAACATGTCCTCGTACACTTGTCGATACAAATCTAAAATCGTTCTCACCTCCTCGTCGCACGCTTTCTTCGTCGCGTGCGCCGTGTGACCTTCCTGCCACAAAAACTCTCTCGAACGAATGAACGGTGTCGGGTGTTTAAACTCCCACCTCACGACGTTACACCACTGGTTCAACAACAGCGGCAAATCTCTGTGCGACCGGATCCAGTTCGCGTAGTGCGGGTACATCACGGTCTCCGACGTCGGCCTCACCGCAATCGGACACTCCAACTCTGAATCCCCCGATTTCGTCACCCACGCGACTTCTGGGCTAAAATCTTCGATGTGGTCTTTTTCCGCTTCCAATCGAGACTGAGACACAAACATCGGAAAGTACGCGTTCTCGACGCCCAACTTTTTAATCTCCTGGTTAAAAAACTGCTGAATAAACTCCCACTGAGTAAACGCGTACGGACGCAAGATGTAGCACCCACTGATGTCGTAGTAATCGATCAACTCCGCCTCGACGACGACTTGGGAGTACCACGCCCCGAAATCTTCGTTGATGCCGACGTGCATCCCGAGTTTCGTCTCTTTCTTCATCTCTTTGTTCGTGGATTCTTTCTTCGCCTTTTCTGGTTTCGGCGCTTTTTTCTTACTCTCTCTGCCGCCGGTTTGTTCCACGCCGGTGAGTTCCGCCAGCGCCGATTTCAACGCTTTCAATTCGAGAACCGCCGAGGCGACTTCCGGGTCGTCGTTTCCTTTACCGGAAAGTTTCAACTCTTTCACGACGGCGCCTTGCGTGGCGATTTGCGCGGTTAATTCCGCTTCAGACATTTTGGACGACGATGCTTTTTCTTCGCTTATCGCGCTGGTGTTGTTTTTTAAAGGCGACGACGACTTGGTGGTATCCGTCGAAGAAGACGACGACGACCCTTTCTCTCGTTTCGAAGAAGCGCGCGGCTTGGAAGCGGTGGTTGCGTTGTTGGTGTCGCTGGAATGCGACTGGCCCATGCAGTGGACGGGCGTTCCGTCTCCGGGGAAGTGTGTGGATAAAAAAAGGACTTTGGAAAAGAGTGAACAAAGAGCACAAAAAATGCTGCGAAGAGTAAGCAAGATTTTTTAGCGGGCGGAGGCGCGCTCGTGTCTTTTACGAACGAAGTTTCTCGTTTTTTTCCGCGCGCGTCGCGCGTAGCTATCTCTAGTCGTTGATTTTTGTTTTACATCGCTCGATGGCATCATCTCATTGTTTCTACGTATCTATCTATGTCGTTTCGTCACTAATCTCTAATACTCCGGTAACCGGCCCGTAGCTTTGACGTGGTCGAATACGTCTCTGCAGTTTCCTAGTTTTTCGTATCTGTGCAGAGCCATTCTCGCGCCGTCGCCGTAGATTTCCGATTGGTCGTTGCGGATGTTGTGCGCTATGCATCCGGCTAACGCGAGCTGGTTTTTCGCGACCTCGTCGTTTCCGTCGATCTTTTGCGCTTCGCGTTCCGTCCAGAGACAGGCGACGAGTTGGCACAAACCTTCTTCGACTTTGGGGTCGATTTTCCGAGGGTATCCCGGTGTGAGACGGAAGTGCGCGTGCGTCATTTCGTGGGCGAGGATAGAACCGAAGAGAAGACGCGGGAGGCAGTTGACGACGATGATGGCGGTGACGTTGCTCCGAGAGCCGACGTGGATGGGCGTCTCGGAGAAAGTGAGACCTTCTCTCCAGGAGAATTCCGGGCGACGCACGACGCGAGTCAGCGTGTGTTCGGTGGACAAACATAACCCCCGAGTGCGTGTGTTCCTAAAATCTACGTCTTCTCTTTCGTCGTCGTCGTCGTCGTACACGTGCGCTGTCGTATTCTGGTCTCTCCTCATGGATAAGCGCATCGATTCTTCGGTCACCACGTGCAACGGCGGCATCGTTTCCGGCATCGTCAAGTTTAACTCGTTCACCAAGAACCGCTTTATCTCCTCGTACAATATCCACGCGTCCTCGTTATCGACCACGACAGACCCAGAACACTCTAAACATAGATACCTCCCATCTGGTGCATCCGCCGCGTTCGACCCGCGCTCTTCCTCCGGAAGCCTCACGAAACCGCCCGACTCCCTCTTGCACCTTTCGCTTTCAATCTTTTGACATCCGTCGCACCTCACCACGCGTCTCTTATTCTCAAAGCACTCCTGACACAAAAACTCGTTCCAATATTCCGAGATTTGATAATATCGCACCGTTCGAGAGAACATCGTCAATCGCTCGCCTTCGCCGACGTCCGTCACCGTTCGCTCGCACTTGGCGCACTTAGGTGCCTTTTGAGGATTCGTTTTGTTGTTCTTCACCGAGAGCGCGGAAAAGAAATCGTTCATCCACGAACCACCACCACCACCACCATTCCTCGCTGCTTTCTCGTCTTCTTCTTTCTGCAATCGTCTCGCGAGCGCTTCGTCGCCGTTCGCGTTCTCTTTCGACGATTTTTCGGCGGGAGTCTTCGTCTTCTTCTTCTCGATGTCATTGACGTAAGTGCACCTTCCGCATCGCACTTTCCCGCGAGACGCCATCGCGTCCGAGATTTTATACTCGAGCGCGACGTCGCACATTTGACAGATCGTCGTGGCGGTGGTGCTATTGGTGGTGGTGGTGTCGTTCATCGAGTTTGGGGTCGTCGATGCGCGTGAAACGACCACCGCGCGCGCGCGGAAAAAGTCACGCTTTCGTATCTAATCGAAACTTTCTCCAAAACTGCGCTCAACTGTTTTCCCGAAGAGAGAGTAAGACTTCACAAAACGCGCGCGCGTGATACGTACACGCAGAGCACGAAAAGCAAAAGAACACGAATAATGCTTCGCGCGGCATCTCCCGTCCGAACGATAACGAGCGCGTTGTTGAAACACAAGCCGTCGTCGTCGTCGTCGCTCACTGCGTCTTCTTCGCTGAACAAACGAGCGATGTTTAACCGGTCGGTGCTGTTGACGCGCGCCGCGCAATCGTCGTCGTCGTCGTCGACGACGGCAAAGACGACGGAGCCGAGGGTGGAAAACGTGGAAAAGCACGAGTCGTTCATGACGAAGACGTTGTTCGTCGAGCTCGGCGTCGGGTCTGATCAGCACGGTCAGAATGGCACGAAAGCTGCCGTGCGTGCGTGTAAAGATGCGATATCTTTCAACTCGTTGCCAGCCATCGCGGATTTAATACCGGGCGGGTACGGCGGGATGAAATTGCACGTGCTCGTCGCCGCGCCGATCGACGAATATCCAGTCGACGTTGATGAAGTTAAGAAAGTGTTTCCGTACGGAAAGGTGCACGTGGAGTTGGTTCAAGGCGGGATGGTGGCGTCGTCCGGTATCGCGATCGAAGCTATGGGCGACGGCTTCGAGGAAGGGAAAGCGAACGATGATTTTATCGTCGTCAACGCCGCGGTGAGCGTTGGGTATTAGATTTAGATGCGTTTAAGCGTATATAGATAGAGAGAAAAAGAGAGAGAGAGAGAGAGAGAGAGTTTGCGCTTCTGTATAGAGAACGTTGTATTTTCAAGTAGTAAAATTTTAGGGAGAAAGAGAGTACTCACATCTTACGCTTCTCCTTCACCCTCGTCGCTGAAACCAAGCGCAGTGTCCCAGTTCGATGGAAGTAGTTGTTCACCTTTTGCACGCTCACTCGTTTCCGAGTTATCTCTTTCATCGTCTTGTTCGTCGTCGTCGTCAAAGTCGCTCGCGCTGTCGCTTTCTGAGGACGATTTGTATTCAGCCGAGTCACGGTATAAGTTCGAGCGCCTCGAGTTGGGCACTCGGACCGAGAGATCGGTTCTCGGTAAAGGAACGACGTCCAGGAAAGAAACCATTTTTTCAGACGAGTCGATTTCGTATTCATCCTTTCCTTTTTCTTCTTCTCCATCGTCGTCGCTCATCGCTTGCGAGTGAGATGGAGAAGTAGATCTCGATATCATCGATCTGTCGGAATGCGATGAACACGCATCTTCATTCTTCTCATCGTCATCTTCCACCTCGTTGGGCGGCGTATCTGGCGCAAAACGCACCGTTTTCTTCTCAAAAACATCGTCTCGAGACGATCTGGCAGATGAAAATGACGAAAACGACGCCGGCGGAGATGACGAACGCGATGTAATTTTCGTCAATTTTTCGTAATTCGTATCGAGAGCTTCGATGGCAGTCGACAGCGAAGATTTGATTGTCGACTTCGTATCGCTTCGTCGGTAATGCTGATGACGACGTTCACGATACGTATTCCGGGTAGGCGTAGCGATGGGTGAGATGCCGTCGTTGTCTTTATGTTTCTTCCTCGCGGGCGATTTACCTTCTTCACACACAGCGGAGGTTTTCGTCGATTTCGCGCCAAAGGGAACTTCTTCGTCTTGTTCGCTCAAGAACAAGATTGATTTCCGGTCAACGCCGTTCGGAAAGTCCACACTCGCTGGAATGTAATCGTCTTCGCCAAAAAACCCACCGGACGATAATCGGTCTCCTCTTAACGTCATCACGCGTTTGACTAAGCATGTCCCGGAGATACGAATCTTCTCAATCGCGTATTTCTGTTTTATAGCTGCTTCGCCGAAGCACTTTTTCAAAAGCTTCGGAATCGGTACGATAAAATTTACCCACGAATCGTACGCAAACTGCCGATTTGCATCCATGGTCGCTCTCGCGAGATCGTTTTCATCTTCGTGATTCTTCTTGTTCAGAAATATCGCGCTTCTCGTCGAAACGGCGCCGCTCTTTTTCATCGGCTTCCTCCTTTTCGCGACGATGGGCACTTGACAATGCAACGGCGACGTTTTCGTCTCCAAAAACGCGGTCGATAAAACCACTCGCCTCCTATTTCTTCTCGTTTCCACCTCTGAAAACACAAACTCGATCGTGAACTTATCCTCCGGTTTCTCCACGTAAATCTGCGTGCACACCATCGGCTGCGTGAGTTGTTGCGACTTCACCGTAGCGTTCGAGTGTCGAACGGTTTCAATTGACGCGTTTTCCAGCTGCAACACGTACCCTTTCGCGGAGGACTCGTAATACTTTTTATTCTTCGAGTTCACCGTTTTCCTCGAGTCTGAAATTTGCCACTGAATCCCTCTCGTGTGCGCCCGAGCCGAAACCGCGTTTGCGCGCACGAAAAGCGATGACTTTGACGACAAATCGTGGGCACCTTCTTCTCCCACCAAAGAAGACAACGAAAGCGTTCCTCCCCGTGGAAAAAGCGAACGCGCCGCGCCATCACCCGCAGCGCTGCAAAATT
>JACLAB010016028.1_pt1 | contig 67645 bp, 54 predicted proteins | sample 8027921 | NCBI WGS metagenome assembly JACLAB01 (sample SAMN15725117, study PRJNA655200) | protist metagenome | isolation source: fluorescence activated cell sorting (FACS) single amplified genomes of... | place: USA: West Boothbay Harbor, Gulf of Maine | collected 2000-07-19 | reverse complement strand
GCGCGGCTGGGGCAGTGCAGGACGAGGATGACGACGATGACTTGCTCGCCCTGATGGACGGCGCGTGAATCGGTTGTAACACAAGTAATAACGATAGTCTTCAAAATAACCACAGCGTAAGAGTTGCAGGCACCGATGATAATAAGCAGCCGTGGGCCTTGTCTAAATTTTCAGTGATGGGGCGCGCAGGGAAGGTGACCTTCGATAGGGTGCAGCTGGCCGGGGAGACGGCCGAATCGTTGCTGGGCCGGTTTCGTAAGACGCGATTGCTTTGGCTCCGTCTCGACGAGTCAACGTCGCACGGAACCGATGCCCTACTAGGGCTCCTGAGCGCGATGGCTCGAGGCGGCGAGAGCTCCGCGGCGGAATGGACCTGCGAGAACGCTGCTGGTTCGGATGGGCTAGACGATGCCTTGGCGGTCATCGAGAAGCTGACGCGACGATTACAGGGTGCCACTGTGGATATACCATCGAAATTCTACTGCTCCACGGTGTTGGGCTCTGAGGCCGCCGCGAAGGTGCTGAAGGAAGCCGCGCCCGTCTCGGAGCCAAGTTTCTTGGGATGTGGAAAATCTCTCCCTCAATCCGCCCAACTCTGGGTTTTCATGGGCTTGAACGATACCTCAACGAAACGGAACAGGCGCCCCGCGAATACGAGCGACTCGGTCGATGGGGAGAACTTGGCGGGGCGCCCTGAGCACACGGATTCTGTTGCTTGCTCAGGGACGTATCACCATCAAGTCTCGGGCGGTAAAATCTGGTACGTTCGACCTTGCGTTGACTCAGAGGCCTGGAAAGACTCGCCGGCGCCGCAGCTCCCGAAAGGCCGCAAGCGACTCAGAATGCATTGCGAAGAGAACGATTTCCTACTGATAGACACGCGCGCGTGGTGGCATGAGACGGCGCTCCCCCGCGGTTCGCAGCCTTCGGTGTCGTGCGCGAGGGAATTTTTCTTGCCCGACGAACACGGCGGCGAAGAGAACGCCGCCGCCGCCGCCGAGAGAGCCGACCGCTTCACCAACGTCGACGCGATGTACGCGGAGAAACCCATCGCGGCGGGTGACATCGTGGTGACGGAACTGGACGATCCGACGTGCGAGGCTGGACGGTCCGAGGATCCCAACTGTATGCTCTGCGAGGTGGAGGTTGACGCGAGGGAGCCAGTGATGGGGATCGTCGCGATGAGGGACATCCCCACAGGGGATTTCATAACCATCGCTCCCAGCGACTCTGAAGACGAGAGTGACGAGGGTGAAATAGATGATGAATAAGGAGGACACGACGGTAGAGTGCAATCCTTATACGCACACACCAGCCCGACTCGACGGTGAGGAACGACAGAAAAGCGTTATCGCACCTGCGGCAAATCGGGCAGATGATAAACCGTGATTCAGTCGTCATCGGGACTGGTTATTCAGTCGAGTCGTCAAGACGAAGCGTCCTTTCGAAATTGCCGGCATATGATGCACAGTCATGCAGAGTCATTAAATCAAAGACTAGATCAACGGCCGTTATGCGCTTCACTTGACCTAAAGTGGGCAAAACCCGAATTTCAACCCTCCTTTGGTTGGTTTCACGCGTTCGACACGTGAAGAAATATTCTCGCCGAAGTGTGACGTCTGGCGCCCCTCACAACACGGTCGCTCCGGAGGTCGAAGCGCGTGAGGTTCAACCTCACGGGTCGGCGTCGTTTGGTCGACCGAGCGCTCCGTCCGGTGGACCGAGTCATCCTCCCGCTCGATACGTCGCGGGCGCCGGTAGGGGCCGATATCCGGAGGTGGGCGTCGAAAGCGGGAAACCACGGGAGATTCCCGGAGTTGCAATGACGCCTCCGGTCGTGCCGCGGGCGTCGAAGGAGCAGGTCGCGTTGAAGGTGGTGGACAGGCTGAAGGATACGTGGGTCGAGATAAGTGATGACCCGAACCTCGAGATGGCCCTGAAGCGCCATCTGATGCGTCTCCCGCGTCGATACGCGCTGGATATACACAACCTGGAGGATCTAATGACGCACATGCGTCTGCTGGAGAGGGCGTCGGTGGAAAAACCCGGCGGGGTGCTCTGCGAATCTCGCGGCATACGGGTATCGAACGTGCTCGGCGACATGTCAAACTCGACGGACAACATGGAGATGGCGTTGTCTCCCGGCGCGACCAAGCGGCTGCGGGCTCCCACGTTCGGGTCGTCCTTCAACCTGCACACGCTCGAGGAGCACCTGGGCGGGGAACCCGCAGCCTCGCGGGCGGTGTACGAAATAGCGGTCTCGGGGTTGAACCGGCCGAGGATGCTCAGCCGCGTGTCGACCGCGCTGTTCGACATCGGATTGAACATTTCGGAAGCACACGTGTTCTGCACGGACGACGGCTACGCTCTGGACGTGTTCGTGGTCACCGGATGGAGGGTGGACGACGAGGCTGCCATGAACCAGAAGCTGCAGCAACGTCTGGACCAGGTGAATTGGGACGAGGGCGTGAAGCCGGGGACGGGCGACGGGGCGACGACGGGCGAGGGCGAGAAGGCGCTCGCGGGAGCCAGCGATAGCGAGTGGGAGATTCAGGAGGTGCAGCTGAACTTCATGGAGAAGATCGCGAGCGGCGCGTTCGGTGTGCTGTACCGGGGCAGCTACTGCGGCCAGGAGGTGGCCATCAAGGTTCTCAAGACGGGAGGGAAGAGCTCGCAGGAGGAGGTGTACAGGGAGTTCGCTCAGGAGCTGTCGATCCTGCGGAAGGTGCGGCATAAAAACATCGTGCAGCTGATCGGCGCGATGACGAAACCCCCGCGCCTCTGCCTGGTGACGGAGTTCATGAAGGGGGGGAGCGCGCTGCAGTATCTGCACCAGAAGGCGCCGCTGAAGCTCAACCAGCTCCTGAAGCTGACTTCGGGGGTCGCGCTCGGTATGGACTACCTGCACAAGGTGAACGTCATCCACCGCGACCTGAAGACCGCGAACTTGCTGATGGATGAGTACGAGGTGGTGAAGGTGGCTGACTTTGGAGTGGCGAGGGTCAAGGCGACGGATGGAAAGGCGATGACTGCGGAGACGGGGACGTATCGATGGATGGCGCCGGAGGTGATCTCGCACCAGAAGTACGACCACAAGTGCGACGTCTTCTCCTTTGGGATCCTCATGTGGGAGCTAGTGACGGGTGGTGACATCCCTTACCCGGGATACACGCCCCTGCAGGCCGCTGTGGGAGTGGTGCAGAGGGGACTCAGGCCCACCGTCCCGCCGCTCTGCCACCCCGTTCTCGCGCAGGTGATGCAGTACTGCTGGCAGCCGGACCCTTGGGCGCGGCCGGAGTTTGAGCAGATCGTGGAGCTGCTCAAGCACACGGACTCGCAAACCGAGACTGTGGAGAACAAGGGTTTCTTCTCCAAGCTGCGAAAGTCAATGACCACGTCGTCCAAGGGGTGAGGGGTCTGACGATCTAGCGCGGGGGCTGGCCGGCCATATTAGACCGACCTCCCCCATTGTTTGTTTATACTTCCACGGGAGTCGTCTGCGCACACATCTCGCCCACGATCATGAGCCCCATCGCGCGTCTTCCAGCCCGTGACCTATCGAACACCGACCTCCTGGACGGCAGCGGCGAAGGTGTATATTGAGACAAAACAAAAAACAGGTACTCGTAACGCGGGAAAAGGAAACGGGCCGAACTTCTCTTCTGTGATTCTATTTGCCAGTTTGGCGCTCTGGAAGCCTCTCAAGAAGATACCGAATCTGCAACTCTGTGGGCACGGGACTCGTGAAACGTTGGTCTAAATCGAGTGGCAAAAACCGGTCTGGCAGTCTGGTATCGGCGGAGCCTGACAGCCTGATCCCCGATCGTCGAGATCTCGGCTTCCTCGGGCACCAACAACCCCTTTCACTGTCTCGCCCGAAGCGCGCTCCACAACCAAGCGCACAGACGCGTCCGGGGTTTTAGGCTCACCAACGCAACGAGAGGCACCTCCGCGCTATCTTCTTCCTCTCCCCACCTCGCGCGCTTCCTGTCGACATGGCAGCTGTGATCTCCCTCGCGTGCCGTGCAGCGGTGCCTTCCGTCTCCAGACGTTCATCGTCGCGTGCATCGTCGCGCGTCACCCTTCGTCACGCGCCCCGCCTCGCGTGCCGTGCATCCTCTGGCGAAGACGAGAACACACCGGGTAACACGGACCAGGGAATCTTCATGCGACAGATCACCCCCGAGGAGAAGGAGGCCGAGGTCCAGTGGTTGGGGGGCATGCTAAAGTTATGGCTGGATGATGAATGGAGCCTGCAGGAGCCACACAAGGAGCTGGGGCTCAGGGCGGCGGAGAAGTGCACGGCTATGCGTCTTGAAGGGTGCGAGGAGATGGGCTCGCTCGTCATGGGCGTCGCCGCCGAACTCATCGAGTTTGACTTCTCCGACACCTTCGTCAACGCTTTCGAGGTGGCCAACAAGTGCAGCGAGATTCTCATGATGCGGGAGGGCTACGAGGTGTGCTGCATAAACAAGGACGACGAGTCGAGGCAGGCCAGGTACGAGGAGATAGTGGCCAACGGGGAGGCTTAGATCGACATCAAGCCGCCCGCACCCAAAATATTGATTATTATGTTGTGATGATGCCAAGCTCCTTCGCCAACATCTATCAGTCCATCTCGACGTCACACCGGTTCTCGCCGGTCCACGTAGCGTTTTAGCCAATAAAGAGTCGAACTGAAAGCCTGGCCACTCACACTCTCGTCGTCGCCGGACTGTCGTCGCCGTCTCGGAACAAGGGACGACTCAACGGCCATGGATTCGGTTGAGCCGCCGGGTTCCATTTGGAGGTCCGAGGCCCGGGCGTTGTGGGCGCTTGTTTTTCCGATAGTCATTCAAATGGGGTCGCAGCAATTCATGGTCGCCACGGACCTGCTCTTCCTGGGCCATCTAGGCAGGAGTGAGCTCGCCGTAGGCAGCTTATGCACGACGATCTTCAACTTGTTATGGTTCGGCATCGCGGGATTCGGAACGGGCTTCGATACACTGGGATCTCAGGCGCACGGAGCCGCTGACTTTGCGGCGGTGAGACAGTGGGCATTCCTCGCCGCCGGATTTCTGACCTTGTGTTGCGTCCCTGCCGCCATCATCCTCTCATGCGGCGAGAGCATCGCGCGAATGATCCTAAGCCAGGATGAGTACACATCAGAACGAGTCGGCAGTTTCTGTAACCTGCTCATCCTCGGCCTGTTCGCCGCTACATGGACCCTCATCTTGCAAAAGTTCCTTCAAGTCCGTGGGGTGGTCAAACCGGTGGCATGGACGAGCTTCGCGACCTTCTTGCTCAACATCGCGCTCAACGTGCTCTTCATCAGGAAAATGAAACTCGGACTAAACGGCTCGGCACTGGCCACGACGACATCCCGGATCGTCAACTTGATCCTCGTCACTGCTTACTTGCGCTTCTCGGACCAATGGAGCTCCGTGGTTGATGTGAGTGGGTTTGATGGAGCACGGGTGAGACGCCGGGTCCTGCTCTCCTCTGGCGAGACGGGCGAGGAAAGCGCGGTCGAAAGTGAAGACCCGAGGCACACGTTTAAGGGTGCGTTCACCGAAGTCTGGCGTACGACCACGCCGAGAATGTGTCAAAGGATGTTCGAGCTTGGCTCCCGGGGTGCCATAATGGTCGCCGCAGAGGCGTCGTCTTTCGACGTCACTGTGGTATTTGCGTCACAAATCTCCCAGGTGGCGATGAATGCGCATATGGCGATGCTGAATATCACCGGTCTTACTTTCATGACCGGTCCGATGGCGTTTGGAATTGCTGCAAACGTGCGGGTTGGAAATCTCCTCGGCGCGGGTTCCGGCTTCAGGGCAAAGGTGGCGTCACGGGTGAGCGTGGCACTCGGTGTGACTTGGATGGCGTGCATGGCTGCGCTCATTCTCATATTTAGGAACCAGATCGGCAAGGTTTTCGTCGGTGACAAAGACGACGAGATGGTTAGGCTTGCGGCGACAATTGCTCCGATAGCCGCGGTGTTTCAGGTGTTTGACGGACTGCTCGGCACCAGTAACGGCGTTCTCCGGGCGTGTGGGCGTCAGTCGCTGCTGGCTTGGATGAACATAACCGCACTTTGGCTTGTCGGTGTGCTCTCTGGTTACGTAATCACGTTCCTGCTGAAAGCGGGCGTCACAGGATTGTGGTATGGACTGGCCCTCGGAGTTACTGTCGGCGGTGTGGTACTGTTTTTGATAGTGACGAGGTTGGACTGGGATGTAGAGGTGGCCTCTGCCGCAGCTGCTGCACTGACCCACGGAACCGGTGGATCATCTACGTCGCTAGTGAGTGTTCAGTACCAAGTGCTGGAGGAGGATTATGACTCTCCATCTTCGGCAGGAAGCGGTGAAGTAGAAATAGGCGAGATGCGTCGCAAGGATACTCCGAGCAAGTCCCGCGACGCAGTGCGAGCAACATAGATGGTAGACTACGAAGATTCCCTTCGTTATAATTAATAGCTAAGCCTAGTCTAGCTTAAATTGACGATCGCGTCTCGTCTTGCTGTTGGGTCAATAAGACAAGGTCTGAGGTTGTCAACGCCACAGAGCATGTGACCGAGTATAGGACGGCATCTCCCGCGACATGCACCATAGAAGCTTCCCTCTTGGCGATACCCTTCTTTCGCCGTAGGAACGCCCATCCATACCTCGGCAATAGAAATGGGTACGAGACCTCTCCGTGACGCCTCAGCGAGCAACTTTGGCGCGCAGCAGTCCCCGCAGCCACACGGAAGGTTAGCCTCGGTATCCGTGGTTTCTTGCTGTTCATCGGACACGAAAGCCTCTTGTAAGGTTGCTCCCGACATCCCTCCACTGAATCTTTCGGCATCGTCCGTCGGCATTCCTTGACTTTGTCTGTGGCCGAAGCCACCGTCCTCACGGAAGTTAGGCAGCCTGTAAGAATCGAATATCTGCCCGAGAAGCACGTGCGACATGGAGCGATGCTCGTCCCTCAACTCCTTCATTTCTCGACGCGCCGTTACTAACGCCGCTTCGATGTCGACCACGTCCGCTGCGCGTCCCTCGCGAAGGCGGGCGAGTTCCCTCTTTCCGCGTCGACTCTCATCTGCTAACTCCTCCTCGACCTTCGCGGCGTCGTCCCCGGCCTCCCTCAGAGCCACACGCGTCGCCCGCCGTTTCTCGCGCTCCGCTCTGAGCCGCGCCGCTGCCGCCTTGATATCATCGTCCCATCTCTTCGTCCTGACCTTTATCTCTGTTTCCAGCTCCTCCACCACGCGCTTCTTCTCCCCCGCCGCGTCCACGCGAGCCTTTATCCTCACATGCTCCTTCGCGTAGTGCGGGTGGTCGTGGGTCAGGCCACACAGGGGAGGTGCCCAGCCTTGAACCGTCCACTCGCCGTACAGCTGGCCGGAGAATGCTTTGATCACGACGACATCGTCTTCGGCCTCGTCGCAGCTCGGATGCTCGGGAGGCGCTGCCGCGAGGAGCACCCCGAGCATCTTTCCGCCGCCCTGCTCGTACATTCGCTCGACGGCGAAACGAGGGTCCGGGACGGCGGCGTCCAAGTCAAGTCGCCCCGCGGCGCGAATGCGCTCCATGAGCCCTTTCGCCTCGGACTCAGCGCGTTGAGAGCGCTCCAATCTGTGAGTTGACCCGCACTGGCGACAGAAACCACGGGCAGCCTCACCGGGCTCCTGGTCCTCAATGATATCGTTCCGCCGCAACAACGAATCGCGCTGCATCTTCCTCGCTCCTTTAGCCGCGAGGATGACAGAACGGGGTCCGTCATCCCTTGCACGCGGTCTCACCCGCAATAGAATCGCGCGCAGCCCCCCTGAGGGCGCGCGCACTGCGAACATGCCGCGTGCACGTGAGGACTGTGCACAGGTTGGTCTAGGGGTCAGGTGTCGCAAAAATTATCGGACCGCCCGAGGCAAGCGTTTTTCTCTCCAGGGCCTCGGACGGTCGAGAGAAGGGCCACGCTGCAGACCCACAGAGCACCACAGCGGCTCAAACCCTCGCCCGAACCAACCGCCTGCGTATCTGCCACGACGTCGACGAAATGAAGCTCCACATCAAGCCTCGCCAGGAGAACCACAAGTGGAGCCTCTACTGGAAGTGCTCTATGGCCACGCACACCTTCTCGCTGGACCCGTTCGATATCGACGTCGACCCCGACACCACGACTGCCCTGCAGCTTCGCCGCAAGCTCGCTGAGACCATCGGCATGCGACCCGAAGACGACCTTTGCCGCCTTGAAAGTTTCGTCGAGCCTTGGGAACTGTGGTAAGCGCGCGTTCGTTCCCTCGTGCCGCGCTCGTGGCGTCGTCTCGCTTTGACAAAAAACGACGTGACCCTCTGACTTTTCCTCAACCCCTTCCGTGCCACGCAGCATGTACAAGGGGCGCGAGCTCGAAGACGACAAGACCCTGGCTGATAACAAAGTGAACGACGACGGCCTCATTGTCTTTGTTCGCAAGCAGCTCATCGCGGAGGGTTGGAAGATCGTGCAGGAAGATGACGAAGACAGCAGCACGGAGGAGGACGACTTCTAGGTCGCGGGCGTCTGCGTCTGGAGAACTGGCTTCCCGATCGCGCTCGTGATTCGGTCAGCCTAACATGGTAATAAAACATTCCTAAACAAACTACTTGTGCATCCCCTTCGCGCTCGTGTGCTTACTCCCCGTATCCGTCGGAGAATCCCCCCGTCGCCTCCTCGCTCGCTCCGCTGTCCTGGTCCACAACCTCGTCAGCCTCGGGAGCGGGATCCTCGAACTGATCCTCGAATGCCATCACTTGCGACCTGGCAGCTTCAAGCTGCTCCCTGTCCATCAACACGAAGAATTCGTCGAGTTTCGCAGCGGCCGCGACGGCAGCCTTCTTGCTGAACTTGCTGTATTCAGCAGCCTTCTTGCCGTTCACCGCGCCCATGCTCTCGAAATACTTGTTGTAGTCAATCTTCTCCGTCAGCTCGAGGAAGTCGAAGGCCACCTGCTTCGCCTTCTCCTCCTGCCTCGCGTCGAGGTACGCAGCAGCCTTGAACAGGTTTTCCCTGGCGCTGTTCGCCACGACAATCTGTCGGCACACGGTGGAGAGCTCGTCCCAGTACCCGTTCTCGGCCAAGTCCGCCGCCTGCTTCAGAAGCTCGCGGATCTTGACGAGGGGAACGAGGTAGAAGAACAGCGGCTTGGACGGCGCAGGGGCCTCGAAGCTAATCTGGCTCAGACCCGCGAAGATTCCCGTGCCGAGGAGACCGATGGCCAGGCGGCGGTTGACGGTATCCTGATCCTCCTTTGACATCTCCGCAGACTCGCCGAGCTCGCTGGGCTGTTCCTTTGACAAAAACTGCATCCCGTCCTTCAGCCAGGCGTCGCCCGAGTTCTTCGAGGTTCCAAAGAGCGTCTCGCGACCGCCTTTGCCGTCGATGCGATTCTCCGGCTTGGCGGGCTTCTGCTTGGCGAGCTCGTCGATGCGGTTGGCGAGCTCGTCGAGATCCGGGCTTCTGGCCGACTCCTTGAGCTCCGAACGGAGCTTCTCCGCCTCAGCCTCCGCGGCCGCCAACTTGGCCATCATGTCCGACATGTTTCCCTCAGTCATGGGCGCATCGTCCTGTCGCGTAGAAAGGGTAAAGGGAGTGAGATGATCGGTCCGAAGACGACGAGAATGGACAGCGATCGGACAAATCAAACTTCGTCGAGATAGCGGGGCGCTCACCTCGCCGGAGGCAGCACGGACGAGCCGAGAGCCCGGGGTGCGAGCCCTCGACGAATCATACCCCCTTGCCTTGAACCCAGGGAGCAAGCGAGGGGCTGCTGCGATGACGAACGCCATGCTCGTGTGTGCTTGAGAGTGGAGGGGGCCACGTCATGCGGCAGAAGATAAAACGCAGTTTCCGGCGGAGTCGAAGAGGTACAGTGAGGAAAAACTCGCCGATGGAAGGTCACAGACACTCGCCCCCTCTCTGCCGCGTGCACGCCTTGACACTCGTTGTCGACGCGTCTCCGGTAAGACTACAGGAAGTTCAGTCCGCATATGGGAGCGACCGCTGTTCGAGGTTGCGCTGCTATCCCGCGTGCCTCCATGAGCCACATCGCCAAGAAAGCTCGCCAAAACGGCGGCGGTCGCGCTGCCATCGCGCGCCCGCACTCCACCGCGAACGAGGACGCCGTCGTCGCAGAGGACGGCACGGGCTCCAAGAAGGTCATGACCTCCGACGATAAACCCGAGAGCGTCCCTTTCAAGCGTTACCACGGCGCGAAGCTGATGATGGGGGACTCTGTGTTCGCCGAGCTGGAGCTCGCGGAGGCGGCGCAGAAAGTCGGCGGCGTGCGCGTGAGGCAGCACGTCAACCCGCTCAAGGCGAGCCTGCAGAGCCAGGCTCCCGTGCCCGCGTGGACCGATATTTACGCATCCACTGCGCGACCCCTGGTGGTCGACATCGGGTGCGGCGGCGGTCGCTTCGATCTGATGATGGCCAAGAAGTACCCCGAGACGAACTTTTTGGGCGTGGACATTCGTGCTCCCCTCGTGGAGCGCGGCAACAAGTGGGGCGAGTACGCCGGCGTGGTTGACAACCTCCACTTCGCCGAGTGCAACGCTACAGTCTCCATGGGCAAATGGCTCAAGTCCTACGCCGATGACTGCGGCTCCAAGGTGGAGACGGTGGCTATCCAGTTCCCCGATCCCCACTTCAAGAAGAGGCACCACAAGCGCCGCGTCGTGCAGCCCGCGCTCGTCAGGGCACTGGCGGAGGGACTCACCCCTGGGGCTCGCGTTTTCCTCCAGTCCGACGTTAAGGATGTGAGCGAGGACATGCGGGACAAGTTCGAGAGGTTCGGCGCGCACCTATTCGACATCGACGCCAGCCTACACGACGTCTCCGCGGTGGACCCCAAGGTTCTCAAGTCAAACGCGGAGTCCGCCGTGGCAAACGCCGCGGCTGCGTTTCAGGAGGACGAGAAGGCGCGACTCAGGCGCGAGAAGGCGGAGAAGGAAGGGTACCCGGGACGACGCAAGGATGCTGAGAAGGCTGAAGGCGAGGAGAAGGCCGAGGAGAAAGCCAAGGAGGCACCCGAAGCCGAGGAGGAGGGCGAGGGCTGGCGGTCCGCGTGGGCCGCGGCGGGGGACCGCGAGGGCTGGCTCGACGAGAACCCGCTGGGTGTGCCCACGGAGCGCGAGGTGCAGACGAACTCGACCAACGGGAGGTGCTACCGTGTCATGCTGGTGAGGAACAGCACGCCCGTGTGAGTTAGACACTAGCGCTTTGTACGAACAAAGTCCATTACCGCACAGTAACGCCATTTCCCCGATTTTTTCCGTTGGTTTATTTCTCGCGAGAGATCTGGCGCCCCCGACACTCCCCCTGGACACTGCTGGCCTTATTAAGCAGGGTTCGGTCACCAAGGGGTCGATATTGATCATTCGAACGGTGCGTGTTGCCCATCACATTCATCCACGCTCGGATTTGGCGCCCGGATACGTCGTGTCACTACCCTTCTCCCGGTCGTCGCTCATCGATAGTGACGAACTTTGTTTCCCCTGCAGAGATGGGTGCGGACGAAGAAGCCGCGTTCGCTGCCGCGCTCGCCGATTCGGATGATGTCGCTCCCGCGGCGGAGAAAGAGCTTCCGGTCACCGTCGCGCTCATGATGCGTCCCCTGGTGGGTCCCGAGCTCGTCGACGGATGCCAGGCCTGCGTGTTTCCCAACGCGACCGAGCCTTCCGTTACGCTCGTGTCGGACCACAAGTTCACCTACGACCACGTGTATCACCCGGGAACCGAGTGCGATGGACCCACCGAGAAGAAGCTGTTCGAGCAATGCGTCGAACCCCTGGTCAACGGGCTACTCTCCGGGTACAACGCCACGGTGCTGGCGTACGGCCAGACGGGTTCCGGCAAGACGCACACGATGGGAACGGCGTTCGAGCCGGGCGGAGCAACCGAGGGCGTGATCCCGAGAGTCATGAATACACTCTTCGCAGACATCGCGGCGCTCACGAACGACGTCACGGTGAACCTGAAGGTGTCGTTCATCGAGATCCACAAGGAGGGCATCAGGGACTTGCTCGGCAACAACCAGAACGTGTCCATCCGTGACGCACCCGGCGCGGCGGGAGGCGTGGCCCTCGTGGGCGTCAAGGAGCTTCCGGTGCAGACCCTCGAGAAGATGGCCGGCGCCCTGGCCAGTGGATCGCAGAGTAGAGCCACGGCGGCGACGGGGATGAACCACAGGTCTTCGCGTTCGCACGCCATCTTCACCATCCATGTAGAGCGAAAGGGTGCCGACCCGGCGGATGTGACCCGCGCGAAGATGCACCTGGTCGACCTCGCCGGCTCCGAGAGGGCGAAGCGCACGAAAGCTGAAGGTCAGCGGCTGAAGGAGGGTATCCAAATAAACAAGGGTCTGCTGGCACTAGGTAACGTCATCAGTGCGCTCGGGGATGACAAGCGACGCATGGCTGGTGGTCACGTCCCGTACCGTGACTCAAAACTCACCCGCCTGCTGCAGGACTCCCTCGGCGGTAACTCTCGCACGGTGATGGTGGCCTGCATCTCGCCTGCAGATGCCAACCTGGACGAGACCCTCAACACGCTGAAGTACGCCAATAGAGCGAGGAATATCATGAACAAGCCCACGGTGACGTTCGATGAAAATGCGTCTCAGCAGGTGGCAAAGCTTCGACGCATGCTGGCGACGGCGCGTGCTGAAGTGGCGCACCTCAAGCTCAACGGTGTGAGTGGCTTCAGCAGTGACAATGGTACCAGCAGCTCTGTGGATACGACCAAACTCGAAGCTATGGAGGCTCGTGCCATGATTGCTGAGGCGGAGGCAGCGAGGCTCCGCGCAGATCTTGTAGCGGCTGAGGAAACCGCTGCGGCTGCACAGGCTGCTGAGCTTGCGGCAACTGTTGAGCGAGATCGCCTTGCTCTCAAGATTGAAGACTCCGGCATGGACCCGGAGCAGGATGAAGGTGGCTCAAACGTCATAAGGAGCTATCTCAGCACCATCGCGCTGCTTCGATCTGAGCAGAGCAGGATGCGTCACCAAATCAAGGCATTCCAAGAGGGACGCACGGACCCGTACGGCGAGGACCCCGCGGCGAACTACGACCTCGACGACAACGCTCTCGAGTTTGAGGAAGATCACGAGGCTATCGATGACGAGGAAGAACCCCTAGAGATCGATGAAGACCTCGAGAATGACGAGCTCCACGCCGAGCTCGCCACTGTCGAGCGGACCCTGCAGGCGAAGGAGGCTCGCATGCGCGCCATGTCCTCCGCGGCACAGAAGCTGCAGGATGAAGTCGATGCTGCCACGATGGCTCGCGGTGATAGTGCCCCCACCCCAGGCAGCCCCGAGCAACAGGAGGTGGAGGAGCTCAGGGAAAAGTACGGCAGGCTGCTGAAGTCGCTCGAATCTGAAAAGTCCGAGCTCGCGGCTGAGCGCAATGAGCTCCTCGCCGCACTCGCCGCCGCGGCCAAGCAGGGTGATAACGTGCGCAAGGAGGTTGAAGCAAAGAACAGGGCTAGGCTGCAAGAGCTGGAGAAGCGCCTCAAGGAGGTGCAAAAGCTCGCCGCGAAGCACAAGGAGGCGCAGAGGCTGAGGGAAAAGAGTGACCAGGCAGCAAAGACGCTGCAGGCTGATATCCAGCGCCTCCGTGCGGCACGTGTGGAGCTGGTGCGACGCATGGAACATGCCGCTAAAGAAGGTATCTCCAAGCAGAGGGAGGCGGAACGCGCGCTGGAGGCGGCGAGAAAGGAGGGACGCCGTCACGCCATTGCCGCGCAGAAGGCTCAGGCTGCGGTTGACCGACAGGCTGCCGTGCTCCGCCGCAAGACGGAGGAGGCCGCGAACGCGCGAGACCAGCTCCGTGCACTGCAGGCCGCGGCAAAGGCGAACCTAAGGAAAAAGCCTGGATCCACGGCGGCTATTCCCGTGGTTGCTGCGCCGCTGGCTGCAGCTGTCGCGCCTGCGGCGGAGGTTGCCCCCACCCCCGGTGCCGGAAAAGAGGGTGGTCCCGGCACTGGCCTCGGCCTCAACGCCCGGAAGGCGTGGCTCGAGTCTGAAATCTCTGCGGCTATCGAGCGCTCAGAACTGAGACACGCACTGGACGAGTCTCTGGCTCGTCGCGCTGCTCTCGGCAGGCGGTTTCCCCACCTCGCCTCTCCCGGTAAGGCTGCCTTTGAGCGCACCCCCGGTCACGCGCTCACCCCAGGTGGGTCGGTGGACGAAGCCGTCGAGGAGGAAATGCGCGCTGTGACGGAGCAGATTGCGATGCTCCAGGAGCGCGTGTATCAGTCCGAGGAGCGCGAGGAGGTTCGCGGTGGCATGAAGAGATGGTCCCGCGTCAGGTCCCTCGGCGAGGCCCGATCCCTCCTCACCATCATGTTCAACTCCACGACCAACGCGCGACGCAAGGCTGATCCGGGTTCGCTTTCCTCGGGTGCCTCCGGGGCTTCAGGGGTTGTTGAAGAAGCCGATGCCGTGCTTCGTCAGCTCAAGTCTGCGAAGAAGAAGCCCAAGAAGTTCGTGCGTCCCCCTTGGCAGGCGGTCGGCCCCAGCTCCCTCAGCGGGACGCCAGAAGAGGCTCAGGAGAAGAAACCCGAGCCCAAAAAGAAGACGTCCACGATCGAGTACGCCGAGACGTCGGAATCAGAGTCAGATGACGAGATGGATCTGGCGGAGCATGATGATCCCGAATGGAACGAAGACTGCCAGACACCCGCGGTTATCGGTGGGCGAGTCCGCCGGGTCCCCAACAAAGACGCCGTCAAGAAAGGTGCGTCGTGCACCGCCTGCACCCAGATGTTCAGCAAGCGAGTGGAGGGCCACCAGAAGAGCCACAAGCGATGCCCATTCTATTCTATGTATCTTCTGGATAAGGATATCAAATCGCTTGAGGTTCAGGATGGCATCGAGGCCAAGGACGAGCTCCAGGCGAAGACGGCTGAACTCAGCACCGAGACGGAGCGCCTTCGCAAGGCTGTGCTCGACGGCGTCATTCAGCCCGTGGATGATGCTGGATTCAGCCCGGAAGTCGACGCGGACTCAGTACGTGACTCGTTTTCCAGCGATGATACGCACGAAAAGACGAACGCGAGCAGTGGGAGCGAGGGCGATACCCCGGCGGGCGCTCACCTCGATGTGCCGCTGTCCGAGCTCATCACCACCTGCAGGGAGGCGAGGCGCCGCGCCGAGGGTTTGTTGCACGCGTCGGGTGGAACCGCCGTCACAAATGTCAGCCGTAGTCCCTTCGGGGATGTTTCCAACTCGGGTCCTGGATCGGCCTCCGCCACGGTTGATGTGCGAAAGCGGATGAGTTTTGGGGGGGTGACGGTTGGACGGGGAAGCACGGGTGGTGTCGAGGAGACTGAAGAGTTTCAGTTCAAGCCGATGGTGAACGCGACTGAAGAGTTTCAGTTCAAGCCGGTTGTGAACGCGACTGAAGAGTTCCAGTTTCAGTCGTCGGTCAACCCCGACGACCTGTGAGTGGACGTGGTCCAGGGCAAAGGGCAAACAACGGATTGTTGACAATGGAATTTCAACACGACGGCAGAGCTACTTCTTCTCCTTCTTCTCCTTCTTCTCCTTCTTCTCCTTCTTCTCCTTGTGCTTCTCCTTGGGTTTCTCCTCTGCATTCTCCTCAGTTTTTCCCTTCTTTTTCGGCTTTCTCTTCTCCGCCTTCTTCCCTCCCGTCTCTCCCTTGCGCTTCTTGCCCTTGGCTCCCTTTGGCGCGTCGGCTTCAACCTCCTTGGGCGTGTCCTTGAGCGCTTCGACAATCTTAGAAGCGCGCTCCACCGCCTTTTGGGCACCCGTCAGGAGCTGCAGCTTGGACTTGTTGTCCACCTTGCCGACGTAAGTCGCGAAGAGGTCGAAGCACGCGTCGTTGACGTCCCGTCCGTAAACGTTCTTCGCCAGCCACAGGTGCTGCACCGAATCCACCTTTTTGGTGAACTTTCCGAGGTAGGCCGTCGCCGTCTCCGCGCTCGCAGCCTTCACGGAGTTTGCCTTCGGGTACTTGCATCGGAAGCACGTATCTTTGCCTCGGAAGTTATGCGCGCCGCACTTTGCGCATGCCCAGTCTCCGTGCTTCCACTTCTCCGCCACATCCTTGTCACCCTTTCCCTTCTTCCCGGCCGGCGAATTTGCGGCCTTGCCCTTCGGCGTCTTTGGCACCCGAACCTTCTTCTTCTTCTTGGCGACTCCATCCGTGGCGATAGCGGTCGCAGCCTCCGCGGGCTTCTGCTTCGCCCTTGCGCTCTTCGGAGTCTTCGGTTTTCTTTTGTTCTCCTTGGCCATGGTCGTGCCGCACCTGCGCGCAAGGCAGATGTGGATTAAAAACCGCCGCCGCCGCCCAATAATTTTTCCCGCACGTCGTCAGTTTTCATACGGCTGGGGCGGGGGTCCTCGGAACATAGTGTAGGAGCATAGTGCAGGGATGGTCGCAGGGGCGGTTTCGTTGATTAGGAGATGCGGGACACGGCGAGCGTTGCTCGAGCTGGCATGCGAGCGGGTCAAAGGCAGCAGATTGGCCTCCACTGCGGCCTCCAGCCGGCGGACATTGCTCGGTTTGGGGCAAGAGGAGCTCAGGGATCTATCTGCAGAGTTCAACCTGCCGAGTTGGAGGGGCACGCAGATCCACGACGCAATCTACGGCGATATGAGGAAAACTTCTATCGATGGTATGCAGCAGCTGCCGTTGAGCTTCAGACAGGCGCTCGTCGATGCCGGTTACGAGACCGGTAGGCGAGAACCCTTGGAGATAGTCGCCGACGAAGAGGACGGCACTAAAAAAGCTCTATTTGAGCTCTGGTGTGGAAGCATCATCGAGGCTGTTGGGATTCCAGGTGAGCGCGCTAAAGGTGGACCCAACGACAGCGTAGAAGGTGCGCTGTACGAGGATGGCGATGAACTGCAGGAGGAGGAGGACGATACCCGAGGACGAAGGCGACGATTCACGGTGTGCGTGAGCTCGCAAGTTGGCTGTGCGATGAGATGCTCCTTCTGCGCGACGGGACGTCAGGGTTTCCGACGCAATCTGACGTCGGACGAGATCGTGAATCAGGTGCTCGCGATGGAAGACGTGTTCGGGCGACGCGCGACGAACGTCGTGATGATGGGAATGGGCGAACCTCTTTTGAATCTCCGCGAAGTACTGCGAGCGCACCGCTGCCTGAACCGCGACGTCGGCATCGGCGGTCGACACTTCACGATCTCCACGGTTGGTGTGCCCAATGCGTTGTCCAAACTCGCCGCGCATCGACTGCAAGCCACCCTCGCGGTGTCTCTGCACGCCCCAACTCAGGAGCTGAGAGAGAGGCTCATCCCCTCCGCCAAGGCGTACCCGCTCGACGCTCTCCTGAACGACGTCAGGAACTACAAAAAGGCCACCGGTCGGCGTGTGACGTTCGAGTACACCTTGCTCGCGGGCGAGAACGATTCGCCGGAGCACGCCCGCGCGCTCGCCAAGCTGCTGCGCTCTAAGGTTGGACGTGGATGCCACATCAACCTTCTTCCGTGGAACCCAGTCGCCGGCACTTCTCACACGAGACCCTCGAGGTCCGCCGTCCATCGCTTCTGCGACGCTCTGGCGAAAGAAAGTGGAGTGTCGCACACTATCCGTGCAACTCGGGGACTTGAGGCATCCGCGGCGTGCGGGCAGCTCACAGGGTCGTTCGAGCGCAAGGTTTCCGCTCGAGCTTAAGAACAGCATAACTCTTAGACACAAATTTAGAACACTCTTAGGAAACTTTCTCTATGGTAAACTAGTTATGACCTAACCTGTATTAGAAATAATAACGATAACTGTTTACGTGTGGCTGTAACAAAATGAAGAAATGAAGAAATTCAAAAACTTTTGAGCGGGGTGCCAAGTTCGAATAGATCCGACGGTAGTCACCCGACGCCACTGCCGCCTGGTACGGAACCGTGAAGTAGTTGGCGAACATACCTAAGCGATCATGTCGAAGGGTGGGTCTATGAGCTCGGCGGCGAAGCGCATACAGAAAGAGCTCGCCGAGATCTCCTTGGAGCCCCCGACGAACTGCAGCGCCGGACCCAAAGGCGACAACCTTTACGAATGGGTGTCCTCCATCATGGGTCCCGCAGGTGAGTCATCCGTGTCCAATCCCGCGCTCTCTCCCACGAAAGACAGACGCGTGCGCCTCATCAATCAACATCGAGCCGATCTGACGTACCCTTCTCACTCTGCATCCTCAGGCTCTCCCTACGCCGGCGGCGTTTTCTTCCTCGACATCCACTTTCCTTCGGACTACCCCTTCAAGCCCCCCAAGGTGCGCGCCGACCCGGAGCCCCCTCATCGCCCGTGGTCCGCCTAACTTTCGTACATCATATATTTTGAGTCCTTGCTGGCATCCTGACCATTCCATCACCCGCGCCGTGTCACCGCAGGTTACGTTTCGCACGCGGATCTACCACTGCAACGTGAACAGCAGCGGCCAGATCTGCCTGGACATCCTCAAGGACCAGTGGTCCCCCGCGCTGACCATCTCCAAGGTTCTGCTCTCCATCTGCTCACTCCTGACTGACGCGAACCCGCACGATCCTCTCGTGGGTAACATCGCTCAGCAGTTCCTGAACGACCGCGCGGCGCACGACAAGACGGCCGTGGAGTGGACGCGTCGCTACGCCCAGGGGTGAACCTGCCTGATCGGTTTTGTGGGTGATGTGATGGCGGGGTCGGGGACGGAGTGGCACGACGAAGAAACAAAAGAGCGAAGAGCGTCAGCGGTGATTCGAGAGGGCGGATTCGAGACGCGCGATTTGGCTCGACGAGCCGAGGTGGGATCCTTCGAGAAGGACCTCAACCGGCTCAACACGGCGTTCAACTGAGTTTGAAATAATAGAAATTGTTTTCCTTCGTCTCGACTCTTTCTACCTAATGCCCAGGGGCTCTATGGATGGAACCGTGTCTGGCACCCTGGCCGTGTCCAGACGACCGTATTCGGCTCCGAGATCCTGAATGCACTCCGCGGCGCCGTCTATGTCTGCTAAGTCCATGTACTCGGTGTAATGGTGAAGGTACACGTTCCGCTTGCGAAGCTTTCCAAAGCGCTCACACATGGCATCCAGCGGCCGTTGCATGGCGCAATTATTCGCCAGGCAGAGTGCCGAATACGGTGTTCCCACGGGAGCACGGTCACAAAGTCCCACTTTGAACCCGTCCGAAACCCAGTGTGCCATCTTCAAGCCCCGCCTGAGCCTTTCCACGTTGCGGTTCGCGTCCGATATGTTCACACCGCCGCGTAGCATCAGTCCGCAAGCTAAATACGTTGAACGCCGAGGGTCCACACTCGCCAGTTGTCTGTCGCGGCCGAAAACTTCTGTGAATATCTGGTCCATGGTTCTCGGCGCCGGAATCGATCGCCCCCTGTCCGCGGACACCGCCACGGGCGACATCGACGACAGCAGGAAGTGAAGCTTCGGGAAAGGAACGAGGTTGGTCGTGATCTCGTTTATGTCCACGTTCAGCGACCCGTCGAACCGCATGCCCGCCGTGAGATTCAGCAGCAGATTAGCCGCGATGCCGTTCATGCCATCCCATGGTTTACCCCCGTGTCCCGCGCGCCCACCCACGTCACCACTGTCCAAACCGCTCAGAGAGCTGCCACGCTGCGACCCCAGGGACTTGGACTGTATCGACGTGACGATGTCCATGAGCGCCTGGTTCTCCACGGGCATGACGCAGTCCGCGTGCTCCGCGAGCGCCGCGCATGACAGCATCGCGTTGTACGGGGACGTCACCACATCGTCGTCCTCGGAGGGGAACACCGACACGGAGAACCTGTACACGTCCGGGTACTCATCCGCGAGCGCGCCGAGCATGTAGCTCCCGAGCCCCGAACCCGTGCCGCCGCCCAAGGAGTGCAGCAACAGAAAGCTCTGCAGCGAGTCCGCATCCTCCGCCTGCCGCCGCACAGCCTCCAGAAGCGTATCCCTGTACATGGGTCCGTAGTGGTGCGAGCCGCACGCCCAGTTGTTCCCCGAACCGCTCTGCCCCGTTATGAACTGCTTCGTATCGAAAACGTCGCGCATCGGACCGGAGAGGAGCTCGTTCGTCACACCCTCCTCCATGTCGACCACCACCGCACGAGCCTTGAGCGCGCGTATCGATCCCTTGCCGTCGCCGACGGGAAGCTTGATGGCTGGTTCATGTCGAGTGTCGACGTTCTGAAAGAAGCTGCTCAGGGCGTCGTCGTACCTCGCCTTCGTGTTGTACGCGGCGTGCTCCTTCAACGCCAGCTCCCAGAACCGGCACCCTATTTGATTCCCGCATTGGCCAACCTGTTGAGAGACGGAGATGGAGCGAATGGTCAGGGCAAACAGGGTCGTCGAGGTCGTCTCGGGAGTGTTCGTGATTGGGACGTACCTGAACCGTGATGATCTCCCTCATCCTCTCCCCCTGAAGCGCTCACCTGCTTCTGAGGGACGGCGGGGCGGCATCGGATTTTAAAAAAGAAACTGAGTCAACGCGAACTTTCGCTGCAAAAAACGAGGGGAGCCGCGGGGCCTTGCCAGACACCAGAACACGCCGCAGGTGAGAGTGTAGGACGTACGCGGTGAAGGGCGTATCAGTACATCTGCAAGAGGTGTTGGAGGGGCGACTCAAGGATAAGTGACGGGTTAGAGCTCTGAAGGAGGGACGTGCGCTGACTCCACCACCGGTGAAACTGGGATTCGGGGACGTCTGACTTGTTCCCCAGGTACCAGAGCCACGGCAACAGCGGGGTCCCTCGCTACGGGCGACGTGGTGGGCGTGAGCGGCATGGCTTACGACACGAGCGGGGAAGACGTCGGGATCAAAACTAAACTTAACGACCCGAATGTGTCCGCTAAGCGCGGCGTGTTGGACGGCACTGGGCCGGAGTCGAAGGGGCGGCCAACGGGCACCTCGCATCAGACCGGGCCCTCAACCCCCGACGAGAATGTGCCCGCGTCATTGACGAAAGGCATGTCCGAGGGCACCCAAATGGACGACGAGGATCAATCGCACAACTCCGATAAGGAGAACATGACCGTGTCAGCGAAGCTCGCGGGTCTCAACCTGCAGGACATCGAGAGCTCGGAGCTCGATGGCGACGACTACGACTTCGATGATGACGACTCGGTCGGCAACATGGTGGACCGAAGCTACGACCTCGACGACGATTTCGGCAGTCACGCCGGGACCAACCTGGACGACAGTCACAACCTCGACGCCGATGACGAGGAAGAGGCTGAGCAGCGTCGCAAGATGGACGCCGACCTGGAGATGAACCTTCGACGCGCTGAGCTCCGCCACGTCGAGCTAGAACTAAAGCTCGTTTCCGCAGAAGAGGAGGTGCGCAAGGCGAAGGAGGCTCTCAAAAAGGCAGAGGCTGACCAGCAAGAAATGCAGCGACAGGCTCACGATGCGTGGGAAGAGGTTGGAGAGGCTGAACGTCTCATACAGGTTGAGCAAACACGCAGGGAAGAGGAGGACGCTGCCAAAGCGTTGGCTGAGAGACAGGCTCGCGCCATCATCGAGGCCGACGAGCTGAGGCAGCAGGGCAACGAGGCCTATCGTCAGGGCAACAGCGAACATGCTGAAACATACTATAAGCGAGCGATCGATGAGCTTGAGTCTTGCGGTATCGTGCTTGAGGAGCCAAGTCACCTCACGCTGCGCACAAATCGCGCAGCTGCTCTGATGGCTCTTGGTCACACTCGGGACGCATTCAGCGAGTGTGAACTGGTTCTCGAGATTAACCCGTACAACATACGGGCGCTCTCCCGCGCGGCAAATTGCTGCATCAAACTTGGTGATCTCGTTGCGGCTAAGAAGTACGTGGACGAGATAGGTCTCTCTCCCGATGCCACTGATGAGGATATTAACGCGGCGAGTGAACAGAACCAGAAAATTTTGGTCGCCTCGGTCGAGAGGGATAGGTTGGTTGGCAATGAATCGTACCGTCGCGGTGACTACTCGGATGCGCTTCACTGGTACGACGCGGCACTCAACGCCGCCGCGGATGCCGTTGAGACCGACGCGCTCAAGTCTGTCAAGGTTGGTCTTCACACAAACCGGGCTGCTGCGTACCTCATGGAGGGCAATCCACTGCCTGCGGCAGAGGACTGCTGCGCTGCCCTTCGATTAGATAGCACGCACACCAAAGCGCAGGTTCGACTGGCACGTTGCCTACTGCAGTTGGGCGATTTCTCGGAGGCGCGGCAAGAAGCGTCCGACGTCATTGCGCGGAACAGTGCAGAGCTTCAATCGAAGAATGAAGCGCGGAACGTTTTGAAGGATGTTGATGCGCTGGAGGGGACAATGAAAACTGTTGGCGATGAGCTCCAAAGGATCCAGATGACACTGCAGACTGGCGACAGCGGCGATGATTACGACGCTTCATCAGTCGCCGTGAGCATGCTGGATGAGCTTGAGACAGTCATGGTGATCGCCCCTCAGGTTCCGGATCTTATTACTCTCAAGGCGGAGGCGTTGAGACTCGCGGGCAAGGCGGAGCAGGCCTTGTCCCTTGTTACGGGGAAAAAGGCGATAAACTCGCGTCGACGTTTTATCGAGGTTCGTCTTCAGTTTGACCTCGGAAACGTATCGGCCTGTGTGGAGGCTGGTGAACACGTCAGAGAACTGCTTCAGATAGTCCCCGAATTCAAACTCACCCTCAAAGCTGCGATGGAGAGCAAGGTCACAGAGGATGACGAAAATATCAAGGAGCTTGCATCTCTTCCCGATCCCGAGGGTCTGCTGATTCTTTTAGAAAAGGCGTCGAAAATTAACACATGCAAGGACAATGGCCGAGAGGCGTTTGTGCAGGGCAAGCACTCAGATGCGGCGAAGCTGTACGGAGAAGCTTTGGTCATGTCTGCCGGAGCGCCAATGCTGGAGGGACTTTTCCTGTCAAACATTTGCGCCTGCGAGCAGGCGATGAGTAAATACGCAGATGCGTTATCATCCGCAGGTACTGCCGTGGCCATCGCGCCCACATTTGTAAAAGCACACAGCCGTCTTGCAACGCTGTACACGGAGCTCGGCATGCTCACTGAAGCGGAAGCGGCGTACAGGAGGATGTTAGAGATGCCTTTGGAGAGCCACGAGGAAGTGCAAGCGAGTACGAACCTTGCCTCGGTGAGTGCTCGTGCAAAGAACAACAGGCCCGTGGACTGGTATAAATTGCTCGGCATAAAACCATCTGCAAGTGCTACCGACATCAAGAAAGCTTATAGACAGCTTGCTCTCGTGCACCACCCCGACAAAGCGGGTAGAGGGGGGGTGAGCGCGGCGGTGGCGAAAGCACGGGCAGAGATGTCCAGCATTTTGTTCAAGCACGTGGGAGAGGCGCAGCGTGTCCTCACAAATCCCGCGGAGAGGTCTAAGTGGGAAACCGCACGGGCGCGCGCGGATCATCAGGATTCTTACTCGTCGCGAGCGCACACAACTGCCCGAAGTGATTCTGGTTTCTATGCGGATCCATTCGGGGATCGATACGGGCGGTATTCTGCTGACTTTTACGATGAGTACGAGGATTTTGACGACGGGGGATACTACGGAATCTGATATCTTTTCTAGAAAGGGACGCGAAACACGCACCCAAGTTAGTCTATCTACGTCACAAATATTTATATTCGACGCTTCCATACGAGGGTGATGTCGAGTGCGCGAGTGAAACGCCGACGGGAACGCTTCCCGGCTGCCGAGCAGGCGTCACGCATTCAACATCAGTAGCAATCGTCGCCTCCGACCACCACTCGCCTGCCCTACCCATTGCCGCACGCCCTGCCCAACCAGCTCCTCCACCGCCGCGGCCGTGCACAACCACAGTGCCAAAGTGACAGTCCATCAGTCCCGAGGGCGCCCAACCCCCGAGCTCCACATTGACGTGACCACCGCCTTGTTCCCATCCGTTCAAGACATCAACGCCGACGACGGGTGCCTCTGAGATGACGAGCAGATTGAGCGGTGTGACATCCCCGCGAGCGAGAAGACGGCCATTATCAGATGTCCCGACACTGAGTGACATCTCCTGCAAACCACCAGCGAGTATACCGCTTGAAGATCGATTCTGCATCGAGACGGGGAACGGGTCGCAAAGAACGAGAGCCGACGATATCGAATGAGCCGGGACAAGTACTGATCCAACCAAACAGACAGAGTTGAACACATTCGGCAAACCTCGTCCCGTGATATGGAGGAGATTGCCTCCCCAGACGAGCCAAGGAACTACGCTGGACATCATGGGGACAGAAGCATCGACACGGTGCATGGGAAGCAACTGCAGTTCATCCTCAGCCGAAGATTCTTCCTTGTGCTGTTTGTAAGATAGCTGCACAATCTGCCCTCCGGTTGAGTTCGATGTCTCGAACTTAATGTCTCGCCAGTTCGTCGTAAGTGCAAGTGGGACAGGTCCAGGGGCGTGTGCTGGAGCTGCGCATTCAACGTTGTGGATGCCGCCCTCACCAATGGTTGCCGTGATTGGACCCACGGTTCCGTAACGGCATCCAACGCGCGCATCAATGCTCGTCAGCGATCCAGACGTAAGACACTCGATAGTAAGCTTCGAGACGACTCCACCTTGTGTAGAGATCGTTGTCGGGCTGATCATTTGTATGTTACACTCTGGTGCTTCTCGATGGGCGCTGAATGAAACCCTCGAGGCTGACCTTTCAACGTTTGCCTGCTCGACAAATGAGACACCAGACACTGTTACACTCGAAGGGATTTCACATCGAACCATGATGCTGGAGATGGCATACGCATGCGAAGCATAGATTTGCGGCGCCAGAGCCCGCACAGGAGATGAAAAAAGGCAGGCGAATGGTTCCATCAGTGACTTTGTCGCGGTGACATCAATTGAAGCGCCACGTGCACTAAGCTTTGGGGAGCTGGTGACGTGGTAATTGGTATCGTTCACTGCCTCTACGACGCCATCTTCGGCAGTGATTGGAGGAAGCAGGAAATAGTTGAATTGCTGTCCAAGACCATCGACGAGCTTTGGTGCAGATACCCTGACTTTGGACGGCGCGTGCGCAGGTGTGATGCAACTGATGCCATGTTCTGTGACTTGACCGAGCACAGGCCATATGGTTCCGATTCGGCATGATGTTCGCAACGTTCCACAATTGTCATCAGGTTGAGAAGCTCTCCCTTCAATGACAAGGTACACTTCAGTGCCGCCGTCAGACGATCCTCTCGCGGGCGTCAAGTCCGCAACATCACCATGAGGGATGTCAACACAAATATCTGAATTAGTCACCGCGCTTGAGACAGGTATCACAGCACTGGCATCGTTGTCCTTGATGGTGGAAGCAGTTGAATTGTAATGAACGTAGATGAATTCCTCATCTCCAACCAACGGCGTTCCCATCCCCAGAGTCACGGGCACTGTGCCAGAAGTATGTTCTGGAGAGATAAATTGCAGCGCACCATTTTCGAGGATGATCGACGCAACCGGTCCTATGCTCCCAATCCGAATACCGATCGCCGGCTGGGAAGGGTTGAGAACAGAGCCACTCAAGGATACGTTCACCACGGTTCCGCCATATGATGATCCCTCAGATGGGGTAACGACACTCGGAACGCGTTCCTCTCCAAGGACTAACAGCGCACTGTCCTGCGTCACATACAGTTTGTTTTCGATACATGAACCTGACGAGCACAACGTCAGCGCCGCACCATTGACAACATTGTCCCCATGATTGTGCAACGTTGGCATCTCACAGCGCGTGACAGCAGAAGAAACCACGATGGCTGGTACTATCGTTTGCACATTCCACGTTGCAGTTGACTGCGACCCTCCAGTGCTGATCACACATGATACGGCTTCATCCATGCCACCTAAACGAGAAACGACGAACAGAACATCACCTGGGTATATTTCGCTCAGATGTGCCCGGCGTTGGACGAAAACCATGGGTGTTGGATCCATGATATTGATCTCGACATCTTTGTGCAGCAGCGAAGCCCCTTTGGAAGGCATTGTAGCACTGTGATCAAGATTCGGCGCTGGTACGTTTGAATACGGTCCCTGTGTTGTTGCCGAAGCTAACTTGGTGTTGGCAGCAGCAAATTTCAGAACTGAGAAGTCCCAAGTACTGAATCCTGCATCTGTAGTTGGCAACGTACAATGAAAGCGACCAGATGTATCAGCCTGATGAAGAGCCTTTGCAGGGCTCTCATCCGCGGATAGAAGGACGCAACCAGTCTCCATCTGCGATAAGGTCTCCGAACTGGACGCCAAGAATTCTACAACCCCTTCACTTGGAGATGCAACAGTTGTCTGTGGTGTGATCACCATTGAGTCCGCGTCGATGACTCTGTACACTACAGCAGTCTCCGCCGTGCGCGATGCGTGTGTGCCTAGCAATACAGATCCTGGAGCGAGGGCAGGACTTGTGCAAGACATGGTGTCCCCGCTAGCAACGAAAGCAGATACCGGCGAAATGCTTCCGAAACTGCATGATATCAACGGATGGAATCGAACAGCACCGACTCCTCCTTTCGCTGAAAATGAAACCTGCGTGCCACCGTGCGAGAACCCGATATCAGGCAACACAGATGCAACTTCATGAGGCTGCAGCCAAGAGGTTATAGATATTAGGTTGGAAGTACTCTCCGCAGCCTCCAAAAAACCAAGTCCAAGCTTGACCTGCAAACCTGAAGCTGATCGGTGAAGGGAGGACGCGTGCATATGGTCTTCCACGGTCACAATGCATCGAGCAACTGCAGAGGACACAGTCAGTGCTTTCTGGATCGTGTCACCGAAGAAGCACCACACAGGACTCGCGACATCCACGAAATTTTCACCGGTCACCACGAGAACATCACCCGCATATGAACTCGTTGCTGTCGACCCGTGCATGCGGGGGGGATTTTGGAGCAAATACTGGATTTCTCCTCCCGGTCCGTCACCGGGACCACTTGAAATGATGACAGAATTGAAACCGATCCTGTGTGCGTGACCGGATTCGATCTTTCCCCCGTCAAATAGAAGCGCTGTGCATTTTAGTCGAACTGCACCTTGGTGCGCATCATACTCATAAGTCGACTCCAAAGATTCGCATAGGTTGTCAATCGACGTCATTTCCAACGCAAGGTGGCGACCATAAATGTCGAGACTCCTCGTCTTACTCCGAAGGGTCGGAGATCCCGCGGCTGGTACGATAGCCTTGACGAGTGCCGATTCTCTCAGCGTCAACTTGAAGCGACCAGACGGCGGGACATCCAAAGCTACGGATGTATCATTCTCCAGAGGTAGTGGTATGAATGAATGCAAGTCACTCACCACAGCCTGAACATCGCCAACTGTAGACGCTGGTACCGTGCAACCGATTTTGTTCACGGCGCTCTGCGCTGAGGCGGCAACCCAGACGCCTCCAAACTGACATCCTAACCGTGCCTGCCACGATAGCATCACCGGCGCAGCAGCATTTAGATTTGATGCGGTTATCGTGATTGTCTCTCCAAACGCTGCAGACGAAAACCCAAAATAATCGATCTTTGGTACCTCACGGTGCCTGACGGTGATCTGTTGCCCTTCAGCGGCGACATGTGAGTTGTGCCGCAGCTTGAGCACGCCACTGGATTTTGACGTGAACTCCTCAGCTTCACACACCACCAGGGTTGACGAAACAAAGTGAATCGTCGCGCCGGTCGGAGAGTTGTCCACGAAAGTACATCTCAGCTCTGGTCGTATATCCTGCCCACGAATGAACAACAACTGACCTCCACTCGTGTACGTCTCGTCAGGAAACACCGACGTGATTCTCCATGGTTGCACAAACTCAAACATGTTCGCCCCGTTCTCTAAGCTGATGTCGTCCCTGACCGGCGCGTAGGCAATCCCCGTTCTGACTGCCAAACCGACGATGGCGAAACCAGGTCCCGAAGCGGGGGTCAGACATGTGATCGACTCGCCGGGAACATGAGCCTGATACGTGCTGACCACTTCCCCGAATCGGCAGCCGAGAGTCGGCAGATTCCTTACACTGCCCTCGCCATACAACGTGACAGCCGTGAAGCTGTACGCCGTGCCCACCTCTGGATATATGCTATCCAGCGTAACGCCTCGCACTTCAGTGTTGGCGGGATGTGTGGGCTGAATCCATGCGGCCACCAGGAGGAATAACGCCAGCGCCAGCTCTTTGGCTGGGCGCCTCCCGACCATCACACCAAAATTCAAGTGCCTCCAACCCGACCCCGCGAGCGAACCAAGACGCCTATCTCCTGCGGGTTCGCTCCGCACTCATTTGCACCATCTACGGATTGTGCGTTGAGACTAAATGACGAGCAATCCTGGAGAAATCGCGCGGACGCCAAAGTCGCGCCCTTTCCTCTGCCTGCCGCCCAAAAGTTCGCCCCGTTGTTGGATTCGTTTCAAACCCGCGTGACAAATGCTGAAGGAGCTCAAGGGATCAAACCTGTCCAGCGCGAGAAGTGAAGGGCATGGGTGAACATGAGCAAGCGCTTGCTAGCTCGTCAGATGATGAAACGGATGTCCCGACACGAAAGAGAGGCTTGCGTGGGATGCTGCTGCAGTACATGCTATACGATGCCTTCATCAGACCGCAGTCCTGGGCCTTCGCGACTCTGAATAACGATCGACGAGAACAGCTGTGGAGAACTGCTATCCAGCGCGTCTGTGGAGAGACCTCGGGGGGAGTGTACGTCATCAGTAATGCCAGCGAGTTGCCATCGGTTCCGATATTCGCAGCGTCGGTAATTCGCGATGATAGCCTGCCGTCGAGGTTCGTGAACATCCTCGAGCCGAGAAGACCGATCGCTGCGGCACTTCGAGCTTGTCTGAAGGAAAACAACTTTGACGGTCTCACGAGGGTGATTCCGGCGAGTGCGACTGTGTTTCAACCGAACCGAAAGGCTGGGGAAGACGCACCGGGGGGCATCGGTAAGGTCCTTCTCGTACCAGGAGTTGAGGATATCGCAACTCTTGGATCAGCCCTGGAAGACGTGAAGGATGCACACGACAACATCTTAGCAGCGGATGCAAAAGTCCTCCCGCAGTCCGTCTCTATTCGTGCCATCGGTCTGACTGTCCCGGCACAGACTGACCTGGTCAGGGCGCCCCTTGGCACCGTGTCGGGCTTCGATCTATCACCGTTCAACAAATTCAGAGGGGAAGCACCGGTGGATTTGATCAGACTGAGGGATATCAAGAGTCGTTCAGTCACTGCTGAAACCGAAGTCATGAACATCTCACTGGAGAAGACGAGTGCGGTGGGCGAGCTTCTACACTCGTCGAGGTTCGAGGTTTTCGAGCTTGACATGCAAGTCATATCTGACGGAAAGATCGACGCTATTGCCCTATGGACAGACTGCATGATGTTCGATGAAGTGCACTCTGGAGGGGCAGATCAGCCCAGCAGACGGCAGATGGTGAGCTTTCTTCAAACGCCACTCAGTGTCTGCGAGGGGTCTACTGTGAGATTGACTGGTAGATACGATGCTTCGACGGGGCATTTCAAATTCGTGTCGTCGGAATGTAGTGTCGAAAGTCATCAGTTGAACTCAGTCGTGAGCATGTCAGTCGAACGTTGGCACTTTCCCATGATCAACGATGAGCGCCGCAACAGCGCGTATAACCGAGCAATTGATATGTGTTTGAAAGGACAGCGCGTCGTCGACATCGGAGGTGGATCGGGATTACTCGCGATGATGGCAGCACGGGCTGGCGCAGAACAGGTCGTGACTGTTGAGCGTGTCGGTGATATGGCTGAGTGCGCTTCGCGTGTTCTGGAATCAAATGGGTTTGGTAACAAAATCGCCGTTGTTCACGGATCTTCATTGAACTTGAAGGTTCCGGACCTCGGCTTCAAGGGAGACCTTCGACCAACAGTCGTCCTATCTGAGGTCCTCGACGATGGTCTGCTGGGTGAAGGTGTGATACCTACAGTCGCGCATGCTCGCCGAGAGCTCGCTGCACCGAACGCAATGGTAATCCCCGCAGCGGCGAAAGTCTGGGCAATGGTAGTTCACATGCCGCCGCAGGCAGAGCCGATCATCATGCCTTCCAGTTCCGCCCCGAATGACTCGCCTGCGAGACGCTGGGCTGCTTATGACACTTTACGCCCTCCCGAGGTTAAGAAATATACCTCGGTGAGGCTTGATCGTGTGAAGTTTACACCTCTCACCGAGCCATTCCCTGTTTTTGGGTTTGATTTTGATGCACCTCTTGATGACCCGTCGTCGGCTGCTGACTTCTGCCGAGAGCAAGACGTCCAAGTAAACTCGATTGCGACGGGTTGTGCGAATGCGGTTGTGTTCTGGTTCACGCTGACGTTGAACCGGAGCGAAGAAAATGGTCTTGCTGATATATGCACCTACCCAGCCATGACTGAGCAATGTGGAGCGGCCAGCAGTAGCCGATGTTGGAACGAGGCGTTGCAATTTGTGAAACCCGTATTCGTGGAAGCAACAGGAACGACGCTCACGGTTCCTTGCGCTCACTCGCCGACGAGGGTGACGTTCGGAGATATTATCACATAGCAGTCTTCTAATATGAATAGCTACTAGTCTTCCTTTTTACGGGTAGATGGACCGAGTTTCTTCTTGCGTTGGACGAACATATACGCGTAAAGCTGGTAGAACAGGAAAGGATACAGGACGAGGACAACCTTGACGAACGAGGTATAATCGAACGCAAAGTTGTACGCGTTCGGCATGCTGATGCTGTACATCTTTTTCGCCGTCATCGTCGGGATGCCATCGTACATTAGCTTCATTTCTGAAGCCGCCCCGATGGGATAGAGCGGGATGAACATGGTGTATCGCAGCCAGTTTAGCCATCCGGGGCAGCTCTGCGAAAGAGCATAGGACGGGTATCGGATCACCTCGGTGAGAGCCCAAGCCACGATGAGAATCCCTGCGGCTGTGGTGGTTTGTAATTGAGGGATGGCGTGGGTCACGGCGATCAGCACGTGCGTTCTACCGGCCCACTGCATCAGTGCAGCGGACATCGGCGACCTGGTGAGCTTCAAGCCGGCATGCAACACCTCCAACACTGAAGCCACCTGGAACGTCCCTGCGAGTTTGTGAGAAGAGAATCAGTCTTGAGCCGAAGTGGACTTCCCCCATGATATTATTGGATCTTATACTCACTCACGAACCATCCCGCATCCGCGTAAACTGCCGCCAGGCTCCCGCCGTTGACGACGATGGAGCGAACAGTGGTGGCCAGGGCTGCGGACCAACCGAGAGCCTGCGTTGAAAAGATACGAGGGTAAGACATGCGTTTGTTACCTTGTGGACGATGTCGGACGTCATCTATCGCACCTGGGCCGCGTTGTAGCACAATAAATATGCCTGAGTCGCCATCCAAACCGTGCCCGTTCACCTGCGAGTGCGGTCGTGTCTGGGGGTGGAATTAAACAATCCCTCGCTTCTGTTCCAACGAGAAAAACACATCGAGGGGCGATCTGACACGACCGTCGTATCCACGACTGAGGCAAGAGTCATGTCCACCCCGGGTGCATCTGAGATCGTCCCCGCGGGGGCTAGTGGTGGCGGAGATGCCGCACCTAAGCCGAAAGGAAAGCCTCCCAAGGGACCCGGTGGCGGTCGGGGAAGAGGTCGTGGTAGGGGTAGGGGCGGTGCCCCTGGCAAGGAGAAGGTACGGACGGACCTCACGTCTCCACCTCGAATGAACCCACCCGCGTTCTCCTCCAGTCCACTAACAATTCACTATTCTTCTCGACGCAGGGTAAAAGAACCGCGGAGGAAGCCGAGATCACCGAGGAGAAGGAACCGGAGGAGGGCAAGAAACGATTCAAGTGGAAAGGAAGTCTGGCCAAAGATTGTGAGTTTGCCCAAAACACTGCCGCACTCAACGTTCCTAACTCATCTTGCGTGTCGTCGCCCGTTATCATCTTTCATCCTCGCACTACTCCAACCATTGGCGCTGACGAGCTTCGATCCACCTCATCTTAATCAACAGTGAAGTACATGATGTACGGCTTCGGCGACGCTGAGGAGCCGCTTCCTGAGACGGTCAACCTCGTCGAGGAGCTGACCATAGATTACCTCTCCAAGTTCGCTGCAAAGGCCATGGAGGCGGCCAACAGGCGTGGAAGATTGCAGACGGAAGACCTGATGTACGTCATTCGGCACGATGAGAAGAAGTTGGCACGCTGCCAGGAACTCCTCGATATGAACGAGCAGCTCAAGGAGGCTAGGAAGAACTTCGACACCACGGACGCTGGAGCTGCTGACGCAGCGGAGTGAGCACTGCACGCTGCACCCTCTGTGGCCAGTGGCATAAGACGGGCTGCTTGTGCATTGTAGTCTATCAATAGGGTTGTACACATACTAAACTTTCACGAAACCTCCTCGTCGGTTCCGTGCCTTTCTGCAAGTGTCCGTCTGAACCCGAACCTGTGATGACCAGAAAAATGAATTTCCCAACCCGCCGACAGCAATATTTCGTGAATAATTTGGCGGCGGGGTCGATACACAACCAGGAGCACAGCCGACGCGTCACATCGCGGAAGTCAACTCTGACGTTAAGGATGGCACCAAAGAAAGCGAAGATGTCTGAGGAGGCAGAGAAGGTGGAGAAGGAGAAAGCCGAAGCCAAGGAGGAGGACGAGGAGGAGGACGAATCCTCCTCAGAGGAGGACGAGGACGAAGAGGATCTCGATGGGTCGTCAAGCGACGACAGCGACGAGGAGATAATGGTGAGCACGCACCCAATATTCACACGTACATCCCAGCATATCAACGATGTATTCTAAAACATTCGAACCCCGTCGTTTCATTCTTAGGTTGACTTCGAGTTCATGGACCCAAAGGAAATCGATTTCCTTGGGCTGAAGGCACTGCTAGGAAACTATTTGGACGGAGCACTGTTCAGCAGCTCGGAGTTGTGCGACACTATCATCGCACAGAACACCGTCGGCACGGTCTTGAAAGCGCAGGGTGCCGGAGATGACGTCGATCCCATCGCGATCATGTCTGTGATGAACCTGCAGCGCCGAAAGGAGATGAAGTGGATGCAGGAGACCATCGCATATCTCAAGAAGAACTGCCCGAAGGACCTGAAAGACCAGTTCGAATCCCTGCTTGGAGAGGAAGGTGTCGGGCTGATTATCAACGAACGTGTCATCAATGTCCCTCAAGAGACCGCCCAACCTCTCGTCAACCTACTTTTCGACGAGATATCTAATGCGACGGAGGACGAGCCAACAGAGGAACTCAGGGAATCTTTCAAGTTCAAGAAGTACATCTTGCTCACGCGTACGTTCGTGGAGGACGACGCTGAACCAGCTGGCGCGGGTGGAGGTAAGCGCAAGAGGGATGCCGCACCGGAAACGGTCTACCCGAGGCCAGAGGATCAGTTCTTCCACAAGGTGAGCAAGATGTCTTTCCAATGGAAATCGCGCGAGCTCGGAGACAACGACGACGTCGACAGCTATCAACCCACGCGCCTATGCATGGTGATCGATGCCGACAGCGTTCCGCAGGTCCGAAAGCAAGTTAAGGAGATGTTCACGGGTGATTTTGAAATTAGGTTCTGATCAATACTACAAATATTATTGTAACCCAAACGATTTCATCGTTCGAGCCTCCACCCGTGCCCTCGCGGCGGCTCGTTTAGCCTGGGCCTCCGCCTCTTCTTTGCTAACTTTGGGCTGCTTCCCGGAAGGTTTGCCCTCTTCCCTCTTGCGTTTCGCAGCGCCACCATCTTTGCCCACTACTCCTAATTGTTTAATATCCGCAGCTTGAAACGTTCGTCCGCCCGCGCTTTCCATCGCGCGTTGGGCGGATGAATGAGTCCTCGCCATTGCCGCCTCGTACGCCGGGTGGTTCGTGCCGTACCCTAGGTTGAACATGCTCGTCTTCCCCGCCGGCTTGGCCGTCGGCTTGGTGCTCGAGGCGACACGACTCGATGTATGCATCCCGGTGGGCGCATGCGTCCATCCAGCCACTTTGTTCACCTGAGCTGCGGGAATGGCAGCCTGTTTAGAGGAAGCAGCCGGCGCGGCTGGCGTGGACTCTGCCGCCTTGGAAGAAAACGGTCCGAGGGGATATTGCTCCTCCGGCCCCGGCTCAGCCCCCGATGCGGTCGGGACGTCCGCCTTGGACTCCGTGCCAGGAAGAGGAGGAGCATTCTCCGGGCCATCCTTGGACCAGGCGTTCGACTTCGTGTTGAAGAACATCTTGGTCTTCGGGTCAAAGTAACACGACGACTTCGCGTGCCAGTAATACGACGACCTATCGTCGAACTTCCACTCACCGAGCTCCTGCTGCGTCCTGTACTGAGCCTCCGCTCGAGCTTTGAGCTCCTTCGCTACCGCCTCCTCGAGCTCTCGCTTCACGCCCTCCTGTTCCAGACGATGGCGAGCCTCCGCGCTGAGCGGTTTGGGCCCGTGCGTGTCCTCGGGTCGAGCTCCCCCGGCGAGATCTGCCTGGTAAGCCTGCGCAGCCTTCGCCTCGATGTTCGCCAGCGCTCGTTTCGTAGCCTCCTCTTCCCTCTCTTCCTTCTGCTTGGTCTTTCGAATCTCTCGCATCTTGATCTCGACCGCCTTCTTGTGCTGATTGCTCTGCTCGTGCATCCTCTTCGCGTTCGCGTTCGTCTGGACCCAGCATTTGCAGAAGTGGCACCAGTCCGGCTGGTTCTGCTTCGAGATGGAGTACTTGCTCCTCACATCCTTGTGATTCATGATGCGTGGGGTCGAGCGCCGCGACCTGAAGCTGATGTATTCTCGACGAGCGCGATACTCCCCTTCACGCTGTCTACACGCCGGGGCAGACGGCGGCGGCGGCGCGCCAAACTCTTCGGTGGAGCGATTCATCATTTCGCTTGGAACCGCCGGTTGGAAGTGGCTGACTGGCGAGATCTGCTGTCCCGATTTTGATTCGTGAACACGTCAGATATTTGTTGCGGGTCAGAGAGCACGTGCGCTTGAGAAGGGTCACCCCTGCGTCAAGCATGAACGTGATCTGTGGACGCGTGGCTTATGCGCCGACGAATTCGGGCACCAAGCTCGGATCTGGCCGCTCGCCCGTGAACGCAAACCGCGCGACGGCCAACTTGCTGCCCAAGCTCCGCAACAGGAAAAATGGTCGGGGCAGGGGCTCGATGTTTGTCGTGAGGGCCTCGGACGGCACCGAGAGCTCGACCATGGACTACGCGGGCGCCCTCAAGTTTCTCGGTCTGAGCGAAAGTGCGTCCTCCGAGGATATGGTGAAGGCGAAGAACCAAATGATCTCGCGATACGAGAACCAAGAGGACAAGCTGCAAAAGGTACGCGATCTCCCTTCCCGCGTGACAAACAACACGCCCCAAATCATCGGATCAGCCTCCGTCGTCGCCGCGGCTTCAGCCTTTGAGGCTGCGTGGATCCCGGTATCAATCGCTGAATCGTATTTCAAGCGGATTCTGAGCTATGTATCATCCTTGCACGTGCAGGTCGAAGCGGCGTACGATGTCGTGCTCATGCGGAGCCTCATGAAGCGTAGCCAGGGAGAGGTCTCAGACAACAGGGTGAAGTACGCTGACGTTTTGAGTCCGGGGGCGACCGTGAAACAGAAGCTACCGCCTTGGGCGCGGGATCTGACCACCAAGCTTCCTCCGAGGCCAGCGTTTGAAACTCCCGACAACGAGACCCTCACGCAGTGCGGCATCGCCCTGGGTGTGCTGACTGCGTTGACCCTCGCGCAGGGTTGCTCGCAGGTGAGTTTCTCAAGATCCCACCTCAAGCTCTCTCCCAAGGTTCATCATCCACCTGCGCACTCTAACATTTCATTCCCTCTCCGTGTCACGCAGCCCCCTGGTGTGGACAACCCTCCTGGCTTGCAGCTGTCGCTCGCTCTCTTGGGTTCTGTCTGGCTTTTGCGCAAGAAGAACCTGACGCTTTCTCGATCCATCTCCCTCGCCCTCCTCGGTCTCTCCGCTGGCGCTTTCGTCGGAGGTGCGGTGCAAGGTTGGCTTCGCGTGGACATCGTCCCTCTCGGTGCTCTGTCGTCGCCATCTGCTCTGGTCAGCGAATTCGGTCTCTTGGGTATTTTTGCTGCTTCAGCTTTCCTGTACTGAGTCTTGAACGGGATCAGACGGGTGTACACTAGTATACGGGTAGGGGAAGAGTTCTGAATCTTCATATTTTGGGTGGTTTCTCATAGATGTATGAGTAAGCAAGTACACGTGTGAGCGGGGGCATAAGATGTCAAAATGCATGCTCAATTGTACGACGTAGAAGTTGAAATGATTACTTTATCGAAAGAACACGTGAGACACTCGTCCTGTATTTCCAAACGATGTCACCGGAGTGAGCGGAAACATCCGGCGTACGAACTCGGACGAAAGCAGGCTACAATGGTCATTCCCATATCAATCAGCGCGAATATGGGCAGACACACTGTGCCAAAGACTGCGCATCGGAGAAACATGGCCTTGTCAGCATCCGCGTCATAAGCATCCTCGGCGTCGTCGGTGCAAGATGGATCTCTTGCACAACATACCAGTTGCGTAAGAGGACAAGCGTGAGAACACGGCCCGAAGTTTCTCCCACAAACATCTTCTCTGCCAGCACTCGGCACGACAAAAGTAGGCGCAGCCGAAAGGTCCGCATTTTTATTCATCAATACGAAGCACACCATAGCCCCAGTGAAGAAGCACGGAGGCAGTTTCCAAGTGCGTTGTTGTTAGCGTTGAAGCAATCTCGGCCAGAGCCACACCCCTTTGGATCCGGCCTGCTTGAACGAGGGATGACGAGAAACGGGGCTCGAAATGAAATTGATTGCAGCAATCGGTGACCAAGTTTCACCGACGCTGAGCGCCTTCGCCTTCGCTTGCCAGACGCTTTTCGCCTGCTCGGGTCTGAACCGAATGTTACTCGATCGATCGATGTTCACAAAAGTGGCGACCCGAGAAAAATCGGAAAATCAAAAAAAAAGTTACACTTTCGAGGTACGGCCATTCACTCTGCGGAAACACAAGAAGAGAAACTGTCGCGAGCGAGACGAAAACTTGAGGAAAACAATCGAGGCAGAAGAAATCGAGGCTGGATAAAGGAGAGAATGCAGACTGATTCGTCATAACGATCTGAATGAAATCACACATTGCGGAAGCACGGGGTAGGAACGAAGGAATACAACATCTCGACGAAAATGCCACAGTCAAACACACGTAAAAACAATGGTCGCTCAACCCTGATTCAATCCAGATGGGCCCGCCGATCGAAGGTTGAAAAAGGGACAAAGTACGAATGGTTAGTTAGATTATCAATGTGCGTGATTTCTTGATGAATCGCGCGCACACTAGCTAGAAGGAAGAATATTGAAGCAACAAACTATTAAACGGTAAGGGAGAAGAAGGTGAGCATCGCGTGATAAGTTGAGTAATCTGACGCAACAGAAGAGGGTGTTTGTTTGTAGCCGCTGTCGAAAAACGTAAAGCATTCGCGATGGTAGGTAGATACGTAGATGAGCACGATAACAGCATGAAAAGTAAATCGACTGAGCGCAACGCAAAAAACTTATTCTCAATGTTTCGTCGTGAGGGCAATATTCATCGCAGGCGTGATTCGACGATGGAACACAAAAGCGACTTCCGCGCGTATCAAGTACAGGCAAATAATAAAATCGGCTGCAGAACGGACGTGTTCCCAACATCAGATGACTTTTCAGTGTCCTGCTGTAAAACCACACGATTGTCAATGAACAATCGCGCAATATCAGACGAAGCGAGTAAGCGCAACTCCTTGGTTTTAACGATTCGATTCCTACGTCAGAAGGCACGACATGTAGGGGTAAATCGTGACAAACTAAGTCTATTGCGGCTGCTTCCATTACAGTCTATCAATTCTAAGCTCAACTAAACAGCTAATGACTAAGAGCGAGGCCTATTTTTGCGTTTGCTATTTTTCCGCTCTTTCAGCACCAAACGACCACGTGTCTTCGCATTGACCAGGGATCGACGATAGGAAGTAAGGCGGAACTGGGCGTATAGAAGACGCGACGACAGGTTGTTAGGAACCCCCTCGATTGCGATGACATATTCATCCTCAGTTGCTTCAACAGGTGACTCTTCACCTGATGTTCGGTCCAGCTCGGGTCGCAGATGTGTTTCTTTGATGGTTTCATAACCACGATGTGACTGTCGAAACCGCTCTGCCTCCGGTAGTTCTATCGCCGCTAGAATTTCACGATCGCTGAGCGCGTCAAATGATCGCGCAGAATTATACCAGCCCACCTCAACAGCGCCATTTCTTAATGAGTTCTCTAACATTCGATTGGATCGATTCAGAAGCCAAACGCTTGTGCTCGAATCGCTCGTATCAATAGCAAGCATGCTCGTTTCCTGCAATGCGATAGAATTCGATACTGCTTCGTCCAGGCACGACGAAAAGGACTCCAAGCGATCCGTTTTTCGCTCGGCGTTTGGTATTGATCGGTTTTCTTTCACGATTCGCTTCACAGCGGAAGCCGCCGATAATGCTTGCACAAGCGCCAGTTGAGTGTGGCGTATCAATTGCGCTTCAACGTAATCTGTGTCGCGAAACGAAAAGAAGTTCAATGGTTGCTATCGCGCGATTATTTTATCTTTGCGTGCGATGCTTTTCAGAGAGGAGAGGAATAACGCGCACCTTCAATCCCGAGTGGTAATCGTACATGATTCCGCTTGAAACTGTGTGTAAAACTTCCAGCTTGCGCGCAAATTTCCAGTGCTGCATAACTTGGTAAAACACGCATTCCGCGACCGGGATATACAGCGTTAGTGTCTGGAATCACCCAAGCTTCTCCTGTTTCATCTTCCGCAAGGGCAAAACGAAGCAGAACATCTGTGAAAATCGCAAGGATATTTTGGTCAGTCCTCTCTCTCCGGTAAAGAAATCGTGAAAGAGCATCGGACTGGTCCGTCCGGTCATGGGGAAACTAAAATCGTGGTAAAATCTATCGTTCCGTCGGCCCGCAGGAAAATAGCCCTCCTCCCCGGTTTTCCTTCCTCCCTCAGGGGCTGCCAGCGTGGTGCTGGTTGAACTCGCTCTCACCTTTTGGTAGGTTTCGATTCGTCGGTTGGCAGTGACGATCGTTCTGGAGTATGCCTCGCATGTGTTCGGGTTTGGCTATGAACTTCCAGCGCTCGTCGACTTGCTTGACGAGGGCGTCGACGTGCCCACCGATGTCATTTCCTCCTCCTGGAGCAGATGTCTGGGAGCCCGTGACGACACTACTAAGGCATCGATGGAGCAAATGGAAGGAAAACGGTCCATGCTTAGGACTCGGGATGTCGTGAGTCCACCAGTTGCCCGTCAGAGGTGATCCCCGTCGAAGCATGGTCAACCTCAAACTCTCCATGCGGTGCTCGCCTGCCTACTGTAGGTCTAGGTTGGGGGCGGCTGTTCCTCGGGTTCACTCAAAGCTCATGGAGACCTGGATACTTGCCTCCCCTTCGCTATCGCGTCCTAGAAACTCCAGAGACAGCCTTCAGTATTGAAATCCGTTCGGCAGAAGGTACTGTCCGCTGTCTGCTGTTGTGTCGGTTGTGCTCGGGAGTTTGATTGTTGTCATTTTTTTCTCCTCGTATTTTTGCCAGTTCGCGCAATCGACGAGCAGTCCTTCGACTGTTCGATGATGACAAGGACACGACCAAAAGGAATTATTCGAACGTCTCACTTACGGAGGCGCGTTGGAGCGTGGGGCATGGCGGTTCCGGCTCTGCGCTAGGAAAGGGATTTGGCATCACGAACGACACTGGAGGAAGTGAGGTGAGGCGATGCACCCTATGCTCACTGCCATCGCACGTCTGCTGCTCGGCACCTCCCTGTTCTCCTCGCTTTTATCTCGTCCATGGTTTGACGTGAGCGAGGGCGTCACAATGGCTGAGTACGCCGCAGCGGCTTATTGTCCTCCCGAGATCATCGGTAATTGGACGTGCCCACGATGTGGTGGTCTGACCGCCAACTTCGAACCCCACGCGGTCGTGCACGACGATGCCTGGAATCTCCAAGGGTACGTCGGGTACTCCACGGAGTTGCAGAAGGCGATGGTTGTTTTTCGGGGGACGATAGGGAGCAGCCTGGAGAACTGGATTCACAATCTCATGGCGACGAGGACGCAAGCCAACCTTCCTGGCATGCCGGAAGATGCCAAAGTTCACGACGGATTTTACAGATCTTGGACCCGCTCGCTGCTGCAAAAGCAGGTGACTGAAGCTGTGCAGGACGTTTTGAAAGAGCGCGGCGACGTACCAGTTTTGGTGGTTGGGCACTCGCTGGGCGGGGCCCTTGCGACGTTGTGTGCGGCGGAGCTCATGTACACGTATAACCTGACCGATTTGCAGCTGTATACGTTTGGATCTCCGCGCGTTGGAAACGCGGCTTTCGCGGAGGCGATGAGGAACTCGACGTTGGACCACAAGAGAATGACGCACGACAGGGACGTCGTCCCGACGGTTCCTTTCGAGCATCTGGGCTTCCACCACACCGCGAGAGAGGTGTGGCAGAGAACCGTCCGGGTAGGTAGATCGCCGATGACGCTATCCGTTGAAGTAATTTGTGACGAATACGGGGAGGATCCGAACTGTCAGAACTCAATTTGTGGTTACCCTGGGTCATGCACGAGCGTGGCTGATCATTTGGAATACCTGGGAGTTTCTCTCGGCTCGACGGCGACGTCGCCTTGCTAGCTAGCTTCTCGTGCTCATCACGACACGTAGTATCACATTTGACCTCTAGATCAGATGAAAATAGATTAGCAATCGAAAATGACATTTAAAGCTTTAGATGTTTAAGCAAGTTGTCCAAGCCCTCCGCGTTGTCATCATCCGGCTCGTCAGCCATGTCCGCATCGTTTTCCTCCATCGGCATCAGGGCCGAGGCGATACCCGCGCCTTCCATGATCGACTTAACCTCCTCGACGCCCTCGTCGGAGATGTAGTTGCCATCCAAGTTTAGAGATGTGAAGCCCGCCCTGGAGGCTGCCAGCTGAGCAGCTGCAACAGCACCCTTCTCCACCAACTCGTTCGTGCTAACGTCCAGCTCCACAAGCGGACAGCCAGACATCTTGAGCGCGACACAAATTTGCGCGACACCGAGATCCCCGAGTTCGTTCTCCGCGATCTTAAGAGTCTTCAGGTTTTTCATGGCAGAGATGGCTTGAGCCACCTGGGGAACTCCCTCCGGAGTAATATCGCAGGCGGCGAGGTTGAGGTACTCCAGCTGTGGGCAGCCAGCAGCCAACGCTCCAGCAACCTGTATCGCGGCTTTCGGCCCAAGGCTCGTAGCCTCCAGGTTCACGTGCCTGAGGTTGGGCTGCTTGAAAAGCATTCCAGCAAGGGCAAAGCCACCTTCCTCGTTCACGTTGTTATCAGTGAGGTCCAACTTGACCAGCGAGGCGCCAGAGGAAAGACCCTTGGCGAGGAACTTTGCACCCTCGCTAGTGAACCGGGAACCGGCCATCTTGAAATCTTGCATGCCGGGCGCCTTCTCTAAAAGTTTCCCGACGTGTGCCGTGCCATCGTCGCCCGTCATATTCTTGTCGAGATGGAACTTCTTGAGGGACTGAGGGGACGCCAAGAGCTCGAGGATGGCGGCAGCTGCTTGCTCCGAGATGCCGTTGTTCATGAAGGAAATCTCCTCAATACCGCTCTGCTGCTGCAACATCTTGGTGCACGCGCGGACGCCTTTCTCGCCAAAGGCGTTATCGCTGACGTCCACGGAGGTGATTTTGGCGCAAAGAGTGGCTTCAGTGATGATCTGCATCGCCTTCAAAGCCTCCTCCTCAGGGCGGCCGGCGATGATGTCGCTCAGGTCCACCTCCTTCAGTGTTGAGGCGATATTCGCGAAAGCCTTGGTCACCACCTTGGCCGCATCGATGCCGAAGCTCTTGGTGCTGAGCTTCACCTTAGAAAAGCTCGCTCCTTTGGCCATCAAAGGCGCGAGCACCTGCTCGGCTCGCTGCTGGGTGTAAAACTCGCGATCTTTGCTCGACAGATCGAAGCAGTCCGAGTCTCCGCCGGCATCTCCGGCTCCCGCGGAGGTGTCCATCGCGTCCTCGCCGCAGCGGATGACCTCAGCTTGGAGAAGCTCGGCTGCTTTCTTAGTGTAGAGCCTGATGAGCTCAATCACCGGACGCTCTCCGCCGGTCCCGGCGGACCACGACTCCTTGGTGGTGCTGCTGGCCACTTCGGCGACGCTGAAAGCCCTCGCCTCAATCTCTTCCGCCTTGGCCCGGGTGTCCGTGAAGGTCAGCCCGTAGTTATGGAAGCCGACGGCTGCCAAGCTGTCGGCCATGCGGCCGACGAGATCATCTCGCTGCTCTTTGGCGATGGAGAACACCATGGTGCTGAGGGGTGCTCCGGAGAAAGGGTTGGCGGCTCGGGTCGTGATCATTTTCAACTCGGGCGAGATTCTTCTCTGCGTGAGCGGCTGGAAAAACTTCCGCAGAACAGAGAGCAGGACGACGCGAAGTCTCACAGGTGTCACAAACGAAAGCTGACAAGGTTAAGCCTAAGGCGACGAGCTACTTGAACAGGAACCCTCCCAAGAAGACGTTGGTCTGCTCGACGGCGTCCCACAGCTCCGTCAGCACCGGCGTCTCTTTCGCCGCGTGCACCTGCATAGTCTCTATGAACCACTTCACGAGCGCCGGGACGGGACCACCGAAGACCAGCTTGTTAAATTGCATCACCGCGCTCCACTTATAGAGGCTTACAACGGCGATGCTTGGCACTGACTGGGTCCCGCAGACTTTCGGGTAATCCTTCACCCGCTTCCCGTCATGCTCCGCCCTGATGTTGTGCGCCACCGCGGTTGCGTTCAGATCCGCGGTGAACGCCGTCTTCTCCTCCGCGGTGCCAGCACAGTCGCCAACGGCAAAGACGTTTCGAAGCCCCTCGACACGAAACGACCCGTCCACCTTTACCTCACCACGGGGTCCGAGAGATGATGCCGATGATTTCTCCGCCGGAGCTGCGGCCGGGGCGCCGCCTATGCACGGGTACACGAGTGACGCGTGGAGTTCTTCGCCCCCGCGCGTTTGGAGCTTCCACGCGCCGCCCGAAGGTTTCAGCGCCGGATCACCCCCAGTCTTCGAACCACCCCAATTCTCTATGCGATCGTTGAGAATGACACGCACGCCTTTTTTGGTGAGCCAACGCTGAGCGAGTATGCCGGCTCGCGGGGGCATTCTCTCGAGGAGGCGACTGTGCGGCGTGATGATTGTGACGCTCTTCGACTTTCCCCACACCCCGACGATCTCGGCAGCCAACTCGACCCCCACGGTTCCTCCGCCGACGATCAACACACTGGGCGCCGAAGCTAGATTATTGTGCGCCGCCATGATGTTTTTCTTTCTGTCCTCCACGCTACACGGTTTGTCACTGGCGGCCTTGATTGGGCTGACGTAGGAGGAACCAGTGGCGAGGACGACGTAGTCCGCTCGGAGATTCGACCCATCTTTCAGCTTCACGCTCTTCACGGTGTCCCCTTCTTGGGTCTTCGCTGTCTCGAAACCCACCGCGGTAGCGTTCACGGTTCCAGGAGGATGAGGCTGAAGCAAACGTCGCGTTGCCCTCGGCTCAACCAGACAGCGCAGGGCGCCCGGGGTGTACTCCCAGAAGCTCTTCGCGTCGACGAGCGTGACGCCGAACTTGCCCCCCCGGCGCAGAAGCTTGGCAGCGCGCCTACCCGCGAACTGCCCGCCGACGACGACCACCTGCGGCTTACGAGATCCTTCAGCCGACATGTTTACCCTGGCTCAGCGGCTGTCGTGGTCAGTAGTTGGCGGCCACTGAGGTGTGCTCTGTGCCACGTCGGATGGATAACGCGTTCGTTTTGGCAAACTTTCTGTTGTCAAAAGTGCCGCCCTCGATTTCACACAGACCTGGGCACACAGGAGCGGCGAGTGCCTTCAATCTTTGCCCGACTCAAGTGTTGGAACGCGATGTCTGTGTCTATGTTAGCGTCCATAAGCGGGGCGACACTGCCAACGCTCTCTCTCCGCCGTGCCGGCCGTCGAAGCGCGCGGAGGAACCAGCCAATCCGCACCGCCGCCGCCGCCTCGGACGATTCCCAGCTCGATGCGGAGGAGCTCGTGCAGACTGGTGCCGTGGTCAGCGCTCACGGCTTGCGAGGTGAGGTGCGGATCATGCCGTTCACTGACTTCGTCGAGGAGAGATTCTTCGCGCCAAACACGCAGTACTTGGAGGACGAGGCGCAGGGCCGCGGCGTGGGTGGGGAATACAACAAAGCCCCCGGCGCTGTTTCCAAGATTAGGATTGTCAGCGGTCGCGAAGTCACCAGTAAGGGCCGGGTCGAGTGCTTAATCAAGATCAAGGGGGTGAACGATAGGAACGCCGCGGATGCACTTATCGGTAGGCGTCTCTTCGTCTCGTCGACGGACCGCTCTCAGCTGCGGGAAGAGCAGAACGGCGACGGTGACGACGAGTTCTACGCGTCCGAGCTGGAGGGTTGCGAGGTTGTCATGAAGGAAGACGGGAAGCACGTTGGCGTCGTGATTGACATCTACAGGGGTGCGGGGGAGCACGATCTACTCAAGATTTCCGTCCCACCACTGCCGAGCAGTGACGGGGAGGCGAACGAGGAGAAACCTGCCACGAACAAAGGACCGAGTGAGCACGTGTTTGTCCCGTTTGTGAAGGAAATCGTGCCCGTCGTCGACATGGAGCGCGGCGTGCTGGAGATCACGCCACCCCCTGGCCTTTTGGACCTTCGCCAAAAGGCAAAGCCAAAGAAGCGACCGAAGGCTCGCGGGCCACCGCCGCCGAGAAAAAAGGAGTGAGAGTTCTTTGGTCATTAGTTCTACAAGTATTGTCGAATACATCCTAAAGTTATAGCACTATTCCTATTGTTGAGAGTAGGTCGTCATCTCCTGGCCAGCCTCCTCGACTCGAATCCCTCGCAACACGGGGTCGGGCCGCGTGTAGTATCGCAGCGACAGCGAGGAGCACACAACGGAAACTGAGCTGAAAGCCATAGCAGCGCCAGCAACCCAAGGTGGGGCCTGAATGCGTGTTTTGGGATACAGAACGCCAGCTGCTATTGGTATGGCGAGAAGGTTGTAAACCATCGCCCAGACGTAGTTGTACTGTATCTGACGGAAAGTTTTCCGAGACAAGTCGATCGCAGCAACTACATCCTCAAGGTCGCTTCGCATCAGAACAAAGTCTGCAGCTTCAATTGCGATGTCTGTTCCAGCGCCAATGGCAATCCCGACATCCGCCGCGGCCAGAGCCGGCGCGTCGTTGATTCCGTCACCTACCATGGCAACAACCGGGACGTTTCGATGCTCAACCTCGACGACACCGCTGAGAGTTGTCTTCATGGGCGCCGCCTTGAGCTCTTCTATCTTCGCAGCTTTTCCAGCGGGAGACACTTCCGCGTGTACGGAGACAATGCCGCACTCTGCAGCTATGGCTCGCGCAGTTTGCCAGTTGTCACCCGTCACCAGGTGACTCTGTACACCCATGCGACTCAGCGCTGCGACGACGCCCGCAGCCTCGGGCCTGATTGGATCTGTGATGGCTAATAGGCCTGTCACCTGTCTATTCATAGCAACCAGTACACACGTGTGTGCATCTCTTTGTATCTGGCCCACGTAGCTTTGCACGTCCTTGGGAATTTCAATTTCGGCCTCCGTTAGCAGCTTATTGTTACCCACGATAACTTCGCTACCGGCGATGCGACAAGTCAGCCCTTCTCCTGGGACTATGTTGACATCTTCGACTTTAGGTAAGCTCAGCTGCGCGTCATCGCCCGTATCCTCGGGTTTGTTAACCTCAACCTCGGGAAGCTTTGAACGCACAAACTTGATTACTGCTCTCGCGATGGGATGTTCGCTCTGTGACTCTGCGGCTCCTACCACGCGTAAAAATTGCCGCTCTGTCATGCCGCTCTGGAACACCTTGAAGTTTACCACAGTTGGATTACCCACAGTCAACGTGCCCGTCTTATCAAACGCTGCAATAGTAATTTTACCTGCGCGCTCAAGCCCGTCGGCGCCCTTGATCAAGATTCCGTTTGTGGCCCCCACGCCAGTCCCTACCATTACTGCCGTAGGAGTCGCGAGGCCGAGTGCACAAGGGCAGGCTGTGACCAAAACCGATATGCCGAACATGATTGCGAATATCATTTTGGTTTCACCCTCAGGAAGCCATGAATCCGGATAGATAGCAAGCTCTCCGGCGATGTACCACGCAAACCAAGTGGTCATCGCAGCTGCAACGACGAAAGGGACGAAGACGTTTGATATCCTGTCTGCAAAGGCTTGGATCGGTGCTTTTGCTAGCTGCGCATTCTCCACCAGCTTAACGATCTGTGACAGTGAAGCATCTGCACCTACTCTGTCGGCACGCATTATAAACGCGCCTCCCGAATTGAGGGTGCCGCCAACAAGACCATCTCCGATTCTCTTCAGAACCGGAAGGGACTCGCCGGTAATCATAGACTCGTCGGTGTGAACGTTGTGTCCTTCAACTAAAACACCATCTGCGGCAATGCGAGATCCGGGTAATACCTTCAGTAGATCGCCTCGATGAATCAGAGTCGAAGATATCGTCTCCTCTGAATATTCGTTCGAGTCGGATCCGGAAACTTCTTTGAGAAGGATAGCTGAGTTTGGAGTGAGGTCCAGGAGCTTCGAGATGGCTTCAGATGTGGATCCCTTGGCAGCAGACTCCAAGTACTTGCCAAGGAGAATGAAGGTTATCAGCATCGTGCTCGTCTCAAAGAAATCCCTCCCGAAGTTGTGCCCCGTCAGCAGACAGTGGAATATGAGGTATATGCTCGTGAAGTATGCCACGTTGGTCGCGAGGGAGACGAGGACATCCATATTTGCCGACCCGTTGTTCAGTGACTTGTATGCACCTTTGTGGAACCGCCACCCGATGGAAAACTGCACCGGGGTAGCCAAGGCCCATTTCAAAAACGATGCGAGGGTGACCTTCTGAACAAACCCTTTATACATCCAGATGAAAGCCGGCAAATGTGGCAAGACCATGTTGATGAGAAACGTCGGCAAAGTGTACGTCAAGCTCGCCCAGAACAGCTTCCGGTAGTTCTCTACCTCGCTTGATGCCGCGTGATTCGATGCGCCGAGCTTATCCGATGACGATATCCTCGCGTCAAACCCGGCATCCTCGATGACCTCGATGAAGTCACGCGGCCCGATGAGATCGGGGTTGAATCGCACCTCGGCGGAGCCCTCCGGCAGCAGCGCCACCGAGACTGTCTCGACCCCGTTCATGTCGGTGAGGGCACGCTCGACCGCCCCCGTGCACGCCGAGCACGTCATGCCCTCGATGAGCAGTCGTACCCTTGACTCTTCGACTTCTTTGATTTCTTCGGCGTCGAAACCAGCGTCCTCGACCTCTGTGATCAGAGTGGCCGGAAGTACGGTGCACCCGTGCTCGATCTCCACCATCGCGCTGCCGGTGGTGACAGACACCGCGACCCGGCTCACGCCCGGCACCCCTTGCAACGCGGCTTCCACCGCGCCGCTACATGCTGAGCACGTCATGCCCGTCACGTGAAGCTTCACATGGTTTCGGGCCGAAGTTGTCGCCCGCTCGTCCCGCAGCGTGGCGGCGAAGCCCATTTCCTCGACAGCGCCGAGGAGCCTCTCGAGCCCGATTCTGCTCTCGTCGAAGCGTACATCCGCGGTCTCAGTGAGCAGAGAGACTTTCGCGGACATCACCCCGGGAAGGTTCTTCAATCCGAGCTCGACGGTGGAGGCGCACGCCGACTTGGCCATGCCGAACACCGAGAAGCGTACGGCGCGCTCGATCGATCCATCCTCGACAACGAGCCTGAGCGTCTCCGTCGTCGAGAGCGCATCCTGCGAGGCCAGAGAGCGAGCTCGCATGGTAAAACCGAAACCTAACACGATATACCAGGAGTGGCCGTCATCGTGTGCTGTCACGAGCTGATATCCGGGCGGCGATACGGGCAAGAGGCACCCGCGGCCCGGCGGACTGGCCACTAATTTCGGGAACGTGACTTTACAGCCTCGACTGCACAAACTCGCCAGGAGGCATTTTATTTACCCGTTGGCGTCCATTGCGAGCGGCGAGGTGTGCAGCTGGAGGTGGGGATATCGTCGGTCCTCCACCTCGCAAGACCTACCCAGTGGAAAATCATGGCGACTATACAAGATCTCTACGGGGTGGCGCGGAGGTTGACCATGGAGATCCGCCGGGGCCTAGAGGAGTTGGAAGGTGCCGAGGCGAGGGGGATTATTCAGACCTCGACGTCTCTGTCCAGAGATATGCACTCCAAGCTGCGAGAGCTTCAGAAAGTATCGCAGCAGATTGAGAGTCAGTGGCGTATCCTCGTGGTACAGGAGAACAGCAGCAAGAGGGACATCTGGAAGAGGAAGGTGGAGCAGGTCGTGGAGGAGTGCGACCAATTCAGAGTTTCCCTGGAGAGGTTCAAGTCGAGGGAGACCAGAAGACAAGCGGAGGAGAGGGATCGAGAAGAGCTCATGCAGAGGGTCACGTCGGACGACGAGTTCAGATTACTCGTGAATCAGTACGACGCAGAAGCCGGGGCCAAGATGTCGCTGCAACGTTCCGGGGGAATGGTGGACGACCTGTTGGCGCACGGAGCGAGCGTCTTGGGTGCGCTCGGGGAACAGAAGGAGAGGCTGAAAGGCGCGCAGCACAAGATGTTGGATCTCCTCAATAGCATCGGCGTCTCGGCATCTTTACTCCGCGTCATCGATAGAAGACAGCGCATGGATGCGATGCTGGTGTACGGTGGTATGCTGTTCACTGTTGTTCTGCTGCTGATAATTTGGTTGTTCTCAGGGAAGAAAAAGTGACCGAAGCACGAATAGCACGAATAGTATCTATCATATCCAGTCGAGAAGCTAGACATATTTTCGAACGAAAGGTCCATAGCCCTGCCACGCTTTGCCCACCTCTGAGGCCCAACCTCTGAATTCAGGATGCATCTGAGGAGCGCAGTAAGTATCTATTGGGATGGAAGCGACTGGCATATCCTTGGCCACGGCGAGCGGAAGGTATACCTGTGAACAAAACACGCCGTCATACTAATTGCCCATACGATAATAAAAATAAACTTACGCTTTTCATCATGCAGTGAGACGTTACATATGAGTGGAAATGCCACAGAAACGATGGGACGAAGATCCAGAGCACGAAAGCGGGGACGTACGCCGCCTTGATCAGCAGGTAAAAGGACATGAACATCTGGTACAGCAGAAGGGAAGTCACGATCCTGCTGAACAATGCGGGAAATAGCATGGCTCCAGATTCGTAAGCTCGGACAAAGACATAGCACAGTTGATATCGCCACACCAACCAAGCGAGTAAGAAGTACGCAAAGCCTAGGGGCGTGATCAGTGGAGACGCTGTGGAGAAAACCAAGCAAATTAGAAAGATCAGCTGCTGCGTCCCATAGTGGCTCCCGTATCTGTGGGAGCGCGGCGAAAAGTACGCGGTGAGGTCTCGCTTGATCCTGCCACTCCAGGCAAACCTTCTGCCGCATCCCGTCACAAACCATACCAAGACACCCCCGTGGGGCAGAAGTAGTCTCAATGGCTCGAGCATGAACGCATTAGTAGAAATATAAGCAAGGAAAAAGCCCGAAGATTGGGGCACGGCGTAACCGAGCAATGTGAAGATGGAGGACGGGCTGGAAATCATCAATTCCAACTGAGAGAAAAAGCTGCCTGCCAGCATTCCACCTGCGAGGACGTTCAAGCAGGAATACAGATAAAACCAACGAAACACTTTCCGATTTATTCCACTGAGAGTAATCTCCGAACCCTCATACAGAGCGACGAAAGCGAAGCCGAACGGCACCACAATTGCATTCCACGTGGCCAAAAGCAAGCTCGGTATCCAAGCCGTGAGTAAGCGAAAGAAGAAGGTTTGCTGACCGTCCCCATCATTATCGCAGTACCATTCGCTGTTCAAAACATCTGAGTTTTCTGCACACAAAGCTGCACTCAATGCTACCATGCTGCTTGTGAACACACCGATAGGAAATGATACGATGAAGGTAACTGCCAGTTTTGCTACGGTCGAGCGCAGCCACCTTTGTCCCGGGCCAAGCCACAATGATTGGAAGTTGACATCGTCCGGTGCTGGAGCCGCGGTAACGTTCCATGCGCGTTCACCACCAGGATCCTGTAAAAGCGTCTGAGCGGCTATCGCAGCGGAAGCTTGCGATCTGAACAAGATGATGTACGAAAAACCACTTCGCGGATCTGTCTTTGAATCTGCCTGCGCCTTCTTCACGTCAGAAAATAGGGAAGTTATCTTCTCTGAAAGAGAGTCTCGTCTCGATAGCATCTTGTTCATGCGCTTCGACTCAGGGTTCCGAGAAGTGGTGATACGCTCCTCCAGACGTAAGAGGCATAGCTGTGTATGGTCGAGCTTTTCTAAAAGGGCATCGACGATAGCATGATGCAGCACGGGGACCGCTGCGATCACATCAGGAAACATGGAGCGGAACGAGTTTGAGACCTCCACACCCGTAGATTCAGTGACGTTGGTGACTATCACAGCATACTGCTGAGCCTTCACAGTCCATGTCGATGATGCAAACGAGCCAACCATTCCACTTCCAGGGACGAACACGTGCTGTCTTTGATAGATTGACATCTCCGAATGGATCTCCGAGACCTCGAGATTATCTGACTTTTCGACGCTGCTCTTCTCATGCAGCTCGTGCTCACCTGCCGAGCATTCAGCCGCCTGGATATGACTTGAGAGTTGTCGACTGAGAAGCGACTGTATTCTTCCAGATCCAACTTTTTCGGATGCGGGCTGACTAGCCACAGAAGAGGTTGTGCTTCGGTTAGTCTCCTCGTCTTCAAAGTGTCGCTCCTGGAGGGAATGTCCGAGCCACGCGTGGCGATCTGCTCTGAAATCGTTTGCATAGACGTAGAGCAAAGCGCAAACGAATAATGTCGTCAGCACGACCACTGCGGCGTGAATCCACATCAGAGGGGACCCGACAGGGATGTTTGTCATCGACAATTTGTCAGTGGACGACATATCTCCAATGATAATCGCCTCTTGCGATATGACCTTCCCAAGATAAAAGTTCACCGGCATAACGACTCCGCAGTTGATGACTGCTACGAACGTAATGATAGTCAACACGAGAACATTCGACCTGTCGAAGTATAGTGCGTCGAGTCCCGCGGTGTCGTAGAGCGTACGCTGATTCATATTCACGACGTCAAGCACCCAGCCAAACAGGTTCCAGGGGTGCGTTCGCAGGGGAGGTGGTTTGTTGATAGCTGCTATCCTGGGGTGAAAGAGCCGCGTTCGATACACCTTACAGTGATGTCTTACCAAGCTGAAGAGTATCAGGCACGCGAGACCGATGGATGCACTCATGATCATCGCGTTGCGAGTATCTTTCCAAGATCGCTTGGTGTTCACACAGTACCACTCTGTACACGCTGCACGGCGAGGGGTCGGCGGGTGAAAACAAAGAGGAAGGAGTTGTTCTGAAGAGCTCACCTGTGAGAGTGATGTTCGTGTCCATCACGACGCCAGGCGTCAGGGCGATGTCCAGCGCATTTTGTGATGTCGTATCCTGTGTATCTGAGTCATTCATGTCGGCTTGAGCGCGAGTGAGAGTGAGGCGAGCGAGGTTTCAAGCCCACACCAAAAACTTCTTCCGAGGCGAAACCCGGCAGCTTTTCGATTAGCTTTTCGTTTGATTTCCCGAAGCGACGCGAGGAAAGTGCCCACGAGTACTTGAGGAGTGGACAACGGCATAAGACGCGCACGCGAGAACGCCGTCAAGTGGTGGGTAGCTTGTCGCCACAGCGGCGACGATGGCGGACTACGGGCAGTGGTTCTCGCTCGCCGACGCGGATGGCGACGGCAGAGTGAGTGGTGGCGAGGCGATACCTTTCTTCCAGCGGTCCGGACTGCCTCAGGAAAAGTTGGGAATGGTGTGGCAACTCGCGGACCAACCGCCTCGGGGTTACCTCGAGAGAGTACAGTTCGACGCCGCGATGCAGCTCATATCTGTCGCACAGGTGCTCCCCTTTCCTTCTCATGCGATATTCTCCAGGATGACCCCCCCGGACACCCCCAATTACCCTCCCGACGTGCGCCAATTCTGAAACAACGTTCCCTAACCAAACTGCAGAGCGGCGGTGAGCTCGACTCCGCGCTTTTGAACAAGATTGCCGGCGGTTTCGCATCGTTTCCGGCTCCGATGATGCAAGGTTTGACAGACAGCTCACAGCAGCAGGCGCCTTCGATGATGATGGGTGGTGGGCTACCTGCGCAAGGCCAAGCAGCACCATCGGCACAGCCACAATTAACAACGGGGCCCAGCGCTCAGATGGGGATGGGAGGCATGGGAATGGGCGAGATGGACACCAAGAGTCTGGCGTCGGGGGAGTGGCCACCTGTCACCTCCGCGGACATGGTGAGATACCAGCAGGTATTCCAACAGACGGATGCGGACCACGACGGCAAACTCACCGGCGGTGAACTGGTGCCTGTGCTCATGTCCCTGAACGCGCCAAACGAGCTGCTCAAGGACATCTGGGCGCTCGCCGACACAGATAAAGACGGAGTGCTCAACTTCCAGGAGTTCATCATCGCGATTTATCTCACCGAAAGAGCTCGCGAAGGTCGCCAACCGCCGTCGAGCCTGCCTCCCGGGCAGTTCCCACCCATGGCGCAGGGGCAGCAGCCACAGCCTCAGCAACCACAAGCCGCGCAGGTTCCTCAGAGCAGAGGAGCGTTGGACGCCGATCTATTCAGTGGTGGCATAGACCTGTCATTACCATCAATCTCCGGCACGGGGATGGGACTTGGAGCTCAAGGTGGTGACATGATGAGCGGCGGTGCTATACCCCCTGCGGTTATGCCACCGGCTGCGTCAATGCCGCCAGCAGCAAACATGCCACCAGCTTCAAACATGCCTGTCATGCCGGTGACATCGGGAATGAGCGCGCCGATCAGTCAGACAACCGCTGGGACTGGTGGAGCTGTGGAAGCGGGATACAGTTTTCGAGGCCCCGCAGATTTGGATCTCTCGGGTACCACAGGCCCAGAGGTTGACAGGTTAAAAAGTGCGAGGGTAGACGCGGAGGCATCAGACAGGCAGCTCTATGAGAAGGAGCAAATATCGACGCAGGCCAAGGTGGACTCCGCGACTTTATCTCAGAAGCTACAAGAGCTCGTGTTGTTTCAGCGTAGATGTGATGCGAATCTGGTGGAGGCTGCAGACAGGGCTGAGAGGGCTGAGAGGGAGGTGAACGAACTTCGGCAACGGGTGGAGCAGGTGACGGCAGCCGTGGAACAGGTGTCAGGGAACCTGGACGGGTCCAACTCGCGCACAACAAACGCAGAGGCGGAGAAGGCCAAACTAATGCAGCGACTGCAGCAGCTTCAGGCGGAACAAGCGAATTTAGCGAGCGGCGGCGTCTCTCACGCGCAGGCAGCTTTGGAATCTGAGTTGCAAGCAATGCGAGCGCAGGTCGCAGCCGCCGAGGCAGCTTTGGGTCCGTATCTTGATGCATCGAGTCGGGCTTCTCAACAGCGTATGCAGCTTGACGCCAAATTGGCGGAACTTCGCCTATACGCAGAGGGAGCATCAGGAAATCAGGTCCCCAAGCTGCCCACGTGGAGAGACTGGACCGATCTCGAGGACGAGGGATTCGACGCCGTCAAGCTCGCATGGGGGAGTTGGGCACGCGAAAAGGCATCTAATCCACCTCTGCCTGACTTTCAGCAACAGCAGCAGCAGCCACAGCATCCAACAGTAGCGTCTCCGACGACAAATGTTTCGACGCCTCCGCCTCTGATGCAACCGACTCCGACAACGGTGCCTGTTGGAAATAATGCGAACCCAGCGAATGGAGCTTGGGCCGCATTCTAGCTAGAGAATTACAATAGAACAACATCTAAGAAACAGTCTCAAGTATCGGCTGAGTACGAAGGTCCTTTAGGGTCAACGTCCCCCTCAGCTCGTCCCGAATGCTACTCAAAAACGCGTTGGGGTTCTCCGTGCCGCTGACTTCAAATGAAAAATAGAACAGCACCCGCCGCTTATCTGAAGAGTTACCCCCACCACAGTGCAGCAGACGAGAGTCAAACATGGACACGTCCCCGGTTCGAAGAGTCGCCACACAGTTAGGTGCCGTCAATGCCGGACCCCCCACCTCGTCAGCCTCCTTGAACGCGAGATGTGCGCTCGCAGTGTGACTGCCGGGAATGAAAACAGTGGGGCCCATGTCCGACTCAACATCCTGCAGGGCCACAAACGTGGTCACCACGCACCTGTCCCGGCGGTAATTCGTGTCCGGGTGCACGGGTTGCCTCATCGACCCTGGGTCTGACACCAACGCGGCGAATTCGCACAGCTTGGCGTTATTTCCTCCCGCCACCTTCTCGAGCACTGGACCCAAGTTCAACGCAGCCTCCCTGAGAGCCGCCTCCGCAACCCCGCGAAGGGGGAGCTTCAGGTCGTACCGGTTCCCTTTGCAGTACACATTTCCGAAAGAATCGGAAGGTAGCGAATCCTTCCCTGCGCGCGACAGCTCTCGGTCGAGCGTGGCATTCACCTCGTCCAGGAGTGCCGCGGCGGTGACTGGGGAGAGCACACCGTCGACGCGAAGCAATCCATCTGTGTCGAGCGAAGACGCAGCCCCAGACGCCGCCGGAAGGTCCTTCACCTCGCCCACGGGGACACCTGCCACGGGGACCGTATCCGCCGCCTGCATAGCGGCCACCTGTTTGGCGACTCTCTCCATGATTGCGTCCTGCGAGGCTGCCTGCTCACCGTCGAAGCTCACTTTCATCCCCACCAACCCGCACACAGCCGTGACCATCAGCACCACGAACTGCGCCCAACCATCGCCCGAGTCCATGGCGGAGGGTACGTACGTTGTCGTCGTGGATAGAGTATCCACCGAGTCCATGGCGTTCGCGGCGAAAGCCGACACTGCTGGCAGAGCGGCCAGGAACGGCAGGAGAGAGGTCGCCGCATCCGCTGCCTCACCCTCACCACGGCACCTCGCTCGGCACCCCTTCCGTGTCGACCTCGGAGCGGACCGCCTCGCTATACGATGTGATCCAAATGTCTGGATCACCCTCAAAGAGCTCTGCGCGGCTGTGCTCATCATGACGACCGCCGCGCTGTCGAGTGTGGGCTCTGGCGTCACCACCTTCCCTTTCCGATTTGACGCCTTTAACCCTGAGGCCAAAACCCGAAACGTGACTTGGAAATTGCCGGTGCCACTTGGTTCCGCGCCGGCGGACCACGATAGGGCTGCCACGACGATAGCTGGCGTGTGCGTATCCCCAGGACTTGGAAGTCCAAGGGTGATTGGACGTTGCTCAGGTGGTCGCGCGGCATTGAGGTCGCTCCTCCCCGGCCGTCGACGGAATAGGGCGAAATCCTGCGTTGTTGCGTCAGCACCCTCGGGAGACGGCAGCATGAACGTCTCATCGAGCACCGGGCGTGCACTCACCATCCAATCGCACGTGGTGTCAGGCTACGTCGGTAATAAGTGTGCCGTGTTTCCCCTTCAACTCCACGGGTTCGACGTGGACCCCATCTTCTCGGTGCAGTTCTCCAACCACACCGGGTACGGCTGTTGGAAAGGCGAGGTCATGACGGGGGAGCAGCTCCAGAGTCTGGTGGAGGGCCTAGAGCAGAACGGCTTGCTGGAGGGATACACGCACCTGCTCACGGGATACATCGGGTCGGCGTCCATGCTCAGGACGGTCGCCAGGCTGGTTCGAAAGCTGCGCACCTACAACCCTGACCTCGTGTACGTCTGCGACCCGGTGCTCGGTGATAACGGGCGGTTGTACGTCCCGGCGGAGCTGACCACCATATACAGGGAGGAGATCGTGCCGCTCGCCACGCTCCTGACTCCCAACCAGTTTGAGGCGGAGCTGTTGACGGGGATGACCATCGGGAGCGAGGAGGATGCCCTGGCTGCGTGCGCATCTCTCCATCAGGCGGGACCGCCCAGCGTGGTGCTGACGAGCCTGGACCTCGACCACAGCGCTTCATCCTCCTCAACCATCACGCTCCTTGGCAGCACGAGCCAGCCCCAGGCTGAGAGATGCGGCCAGCGATTCCGCATCGTCGTGCCGCGTATTCCGAGTTACTTCACCGGGACGGGAGACCTATGCGCGGCTCTGCTGCTGGCTTGGACGGCGAAGATGCCCGATAAACTCGGGTGCGCCGCGGAGATGGCCGTGGCGAGCTTACAGGGGGTGTTGAGAAGGACCGCGGCGGCACAGGCGGTCGCAGAGGCGGCGGGGAAGACGGGTATTGGGTGCAGGGAGTTGCGTCTCGTCAACAGCGTTGACGAACTCCTACATCCAAAGGTGTCGGAGGAGGTGACTTGGCTCTAGACGAGTTGTTATAGAAGCTCTGAACGACCGGAGCTAATAAACGTTCCGAACGACCGCCACTTTCGTCAGCACACGGCGGACACTGAGCTCGCGGATGGCTTGTGCGAGCAAGGCGGTATCAACGTCAAAGTCGTTCGCAGCAAGTCATAGGGTGTATCGCCGTCCTCTGCGGGCCGCGAGAGGTCCGACGCGTGCCGAAGCTTCGAAGAAGTCGATGATATTCGATGCGGGCGTGAGAATCCAGGATCTACCCTGGGGGGCTGAGGGTTCTGGAGAGGTGAAGTCCCGAACGCTCTCGTATCGAGATGGAGATGTCACCCTAGAGGCATATATGGCTTGGGACCCCGCAAAGGTTGCCGCTGAGGGCCCTCGGCCGGGCATTCTAGTTGCGCATACAGCGATCGGACCGCAAGAAGTTTTTGTCCAAAGTGCTGTCGAAGCTCTGGCTAAACTTGGTTACACCGCCATGGCCCTTGATTTGTTCGGCACGGGTCAGTGCGTGTTCGACAAGGAGGTGCGTAATGGCATACTGCAACCCCTACGCGAAGATAGACGGAGGCTCGCTAAGCGGATGCAGGCGGCATATGACGCGCTGGTGAGCGAGGGAACGGTTGTGAAAGAGACCTCGGGTGTGGCCGCCGTGGGGTTCTGTCTCGGTGGGCAGGCTGTGCTGGATCTTGCGAGGGCAAACACGGCGAAGGAACTGCGAGGCGTGGTTTCATTTCACGGGGTCCTCGACCATCCCTCAGTTTTCACGAAGAGTGATGAAAGAGAACCCCCGAACGCGCTCATCCTTCACGGCGAAGATGACCCGTTCACTCCCGATGAAAAGTTGAAGGAGTGCCTAGACGGCTTGACGTCACTCGGAGTGACTTGGGACTTGCATGTCTACTCTGGGGCCAAGCACGCGTTCACGAGGCCAGAGAAAGTCACGGACGATGATTTCAACGCGGGCTTCCAATACGACGCGAGGAGCGCTCGACGGAGTTGGAGCGCCTGTAAAACATTCATCGAGAGCCTGGTGGGTTAAAAAGCTCCCTGTTAGTTTTTCAAAAGTACACACATCCAAACCAACGAAGCGCCGTAGGGGTGAACATGGCGGATCAAAACGCGATCGACGCGATGATGACGCCTCCTCGTAGCAGGCCCGGAGGGGGTGGCGGCTCGGTCGACGAGTCGCTGGCCTCGCCGGTCGTGATGGCGACGCCCTGTTCAAACGCGATCGACGGTGCCGAGGATGTTATCCCCGGGACGCCGGAGGAGCCCGTGGTACCCGCGAAGCACGTCCCCGCGCAGGTACGACACCCTCCGAAGCCGCTGCACGATCCCGATGATCCAGGAGCGTTCGTGCTGTGCACAGCGGCTGAGGCTGAGGCCCTATCGGGAGACGGGAGCCCCGGTGTCGCCGTGGTTGTCGATCCTTTCATCGCGGGAAAGCTGCGCCCCCACCAGCGCGAGGGCGTCAGGTGGATGTATCGCGTCCTGCACGGGCTGGAACCCGACGCCGGAGCGCACACGGGGTGCTTATTGGCGGACGATATGGGACTCGGGAAGTCCTTGCAGTCGATCGCGCTGGTGTGGACCATGCTGAAGCAGGGACCTCGCGGGGTGCCAACCGCGAAGCGGGTGCTGGTGGTGTGCCCAGCATCGCTGGTGGGGTCGTGGGGAGCGGAGTTCAACAAATGGCTCGGGGGTGTCCGCGCGCAGGCTGCGCTAGCGGAAGGCGGTGGGGTTGATGCGGCGGATGCGTACGAGAAATGGAGGCGGGGGGCGCCACAGGGCACGCAGAGCGCCTTCGATTGCTGGCCCGTGCTGGTGACGTCCTACGAGACCCTGCGCCGACTCTCTCCAATCGCCGCGAGAGCCGAGCCCGACCTCCTCATCTGCGACGAGGCGCACAGGCTGCGTAACGCCCAGCAGGGATCACAGACCCTCGCCGCGTTGCGCGCCGTGGACGTGCCGCGCCGCGTCCTCCTGACCGGCACGCCCATCCAGAACAACCTAGACGAGTACGCCGCGGTGATGGACTTTGCGTGCCCGGGGCTGTTGGGACCGGTTGCGGAGTTCCATCGCAGGTTCACGGCACCGGTCCAGCGTGGTAGCGAGCCGAACGCCACTTCGGCTGACGTGGCGGCGGCGCAGCGTGCGGCGAAGGAACTGGCGAGGCTAACCGCGGGGCGGGTGCTGCGCCGCGAGGCGTCCATCAACGCCGCGCACCTTCCGGCGAAGACGGAGATGGTCGTCTTCTGCAGGCCCACGACGACGCAGCGTGCGATGTACGAGCAAGGGGCGAACATCGTACAAGGATGGACAGAAGGAAAGGCTGGTGCTGGGTCGACCGCCGCAGCGCTGTGTGCGATTGGCCTACTCAGGCAGTTGGCAAACTCTGTCGACCAGGCTGTCAAGAAGAAGTCGGCCAAGGCGAAGAAAGGGAGGAAAGGCGGCGGTGATGACGGATCCCCACCGAGCAAGCAGGCCCGCATTGAGAAGGAGGGTGACATCGGAGGACTCAGTGACGGAGATGAAAGCGATGAGGGCGACATTCCGGTGGGCGGCTCTACCAAAGACGCGGATGATCTGCGTGCAAAGCTGTCCTCGAGTGTCCCGTCAGGATACGGCGGTGGTGTCGAGGGTTCAGGCAAGCTGGCGACCCTCAGGACGCTTCTCCGAGGGTTGGCGTCGAACTCTTCCGGCGATGTTGAGCGCATGGTGGTTGTCTCCGGGTTCTCAGCCGCCCTGGATCTCGCCGCGGGTGTGTGCGCTGAGCTCGGACTGGCCACCGACAGGTTGGACGGTCGCGTCCCCCCGGATGCGAGGTCCGGACTGGTTCGAAACTTCAACGCCGGCCGAGGGGGACGAGTGATGCTGCTGTCGTGCGTGGCGGGAGGTGCCGGGCTGAACCTCGTAGGCGCGTGCAGGCTCGTGCTGTTCGACACCAGCTGGAACCCCGCGCACGATAACCAGGCCATGGCACGCGTTTGGCGCGACGGCCAAACTCGCCCGGTTACCATATATCGCCTGCTGGCGGCGGGCACGGTGGAAGAGAAGGTGTTCCAGCGACAGCTCCTGAAACACCGTGAGGCGGCTGCGGCGGGTTACGGCGGTGATTCCGTCGGAGCTGACGGGGGTAAGACCGACGTCGGACGTTTCACCAGGGATGAGCTGAGCGAGCTCGTCAGGTTCTCGTCGCCGGCGAAGCCAGCCACGCTCACGGCGGTTGGGTGGCGGGACTCCAAAGACGAGGTGGAGGATCCTCTGCTTCGCGCCGCCATCGACGATGACGATAGTACAGTGACGGCCGTCGTGCGCCTCGCGGACGATGGGGGGCGAGCCAAGGCTATCGCGGCGGCCAAGAAGGAGATTGCGGCGGCTAAGCCCAAAGCTTCAAAGGGTGGGAATAAGAAGCGCTTGGCTTTCAGCGAGCTCTTATCCAAGTCGCGTAACCAGAGCGGACCCGGGTGTGACGTCTTCTACGATGTTCTCGATTCCGACGATGACGAAGACGCGAATAGGTGATAGCAGTAGACGTAGTCGACAAGATAATAGTATTAGGTCTCTACGCTTGCGCGGCGGCGCGCTTCTTGAGCAGCGCATCACACTCTTGCACGAGCCACATGGCATTTGGGAGGCTCTTGTTGTATGAATTGCGGTTCATCGAGTCAAAGTTGGCTGCCAACGTTTCTGGCGAAGCCTTGACTCGGACCCACTGGTAGCCGAAAACAACGCGGCACATGTCCATGACGGCAGCCTCGTATTGTTTTTGGACCTCCTCTCTGGTCCACGTTGCCGCTGCCTCTTCGACCGATGCCGCAGCCCCGTTTGCGGCGAGAGCCGTGCAGAGTTCCGAGTGGTAGTGATCGATGAGAGCCGGGGCTGCGCCGGGGTCAACCATCTTGCCAGTCTCGTCGTAACCCAAGGCCTCCGGGTCACAAGATGCGCACAAGACATGCGCGGCGTCGACTGCGCCCAGACCGAACCCCATCCACTGAAAATCAATCAGGCCAACCTCCCAGCCGTCCTTCTCCTCAGAGTTCTCGCGAAGGAAGATGTTCGCCGACTTTGCATCCCCGTGAATCACTGTTCTCCACCTGGCTGCCCAGCCTTCCGACTCACCACCTGACGGGGCGTCCAGTCCAAAAGGGTGCGACTCACCCCCAACGGATACGGCCACCTCCTGAAGCCTGTCCCCGAGGGAAGCGTACTCCACGTCTTTCGGGAGTTCGGTGGCGAATGCTTTCTCAAAGTTGGGCAGGTGAATGTCTCGCCAAATTTGGGCAAGTTCCGTCATCTGCTCGGGAGGCTGCATATCGGGTTGCCAGTACGCCCCTGACGGCCAGATCGCCGCGGCTGCACCTGCGAGGAGTGAGTCGTCATCTGGCTCGCCCTCGGTCCTCGCCGCAGCGGCGGCGGGCATGAAGGTGGCGTGGAGCCGAGCGAGGGCCGTGAGCGAGGCGCGGGCCTGGGACGGCGACAGAAGCCGTTCCGAGCGCCATCCCTGACCCGGCGCGAAATCCTCGAGCAACAGCGCGAACGCGGACTCGATCGGATCATCCTCCCGCGGACGAAGATCCGCGTTGAAACAGCGTGGAACCCTGACTCCGGCGGCGGCCAACGCGGAAGCGACGGGCTCGCAGGCGAGGAATGCCGCCTCCACCCCCGCGGACTTGACGTCGCGCGCAATTTTCATGGGCTGCGTCACCGCCTTTGTCCTCGCGTACTCGAGGTCACCGAGGGTTACTTTCTTGTAGAACACCGTCGAGGGCATTCCAGCTGACGATGCATCGCCGTCCCATATGAGCTCGAGCCTGCATGCGTCGGACATCAATCCGCGAATGGCTGAAGATTCCGGCGCCGCGTACCCCTTGAGCTTAAAGTCGTTTTCTCCACCGCAGAGTGTCTCTGTGATGCGCTCGCCAACCCACGATGCGTCGAGCGGAGCACCCTCGAGCGAGCGGGCAATGTCCGTCGCTTGAGTATCCTTCGCGCCGGGTGCGTCAGATGCCTCCCCGGCGAACCGCTTGAGGAGCGCTTCCCTGAGTCCTTCATCCGCCCTCATCGCCGCGGCCATCGCCGCGTGATCGCGACCCTTGGAGTCGACAGAGGCAATATCGTGACCCGTGGCGAGGACTCCGAGGTCGTTTATCAGACCTCCGGGCCGCGCCGGGTCGTGCACGAGCGGCGCGCCGAACAGATCGGTCACCTTACCTCCAGCAGCGCGGAGCACAGCCTCAGGGGCACACGTGTCCCAAAGGGATGTGCCAAAGTGCATTAAGGCCACCTCCGCGCGACCCTCAGCAACGGCGAGGATCTTGTTACCTGCGCCACCAATCGTGGCTTTTCCAGCGGAATCCACTGCACCTTTAGCCGCGGCGAGACTGGCGTTGTTAGAGTCGCCGGTGACGCACACGATCCCGCCCTTTGTCTCCGGGGAGAGCCTGGGCCGCTTGGGCGCCTCGCCCGTGGCGCTCATTACGCCCGACGCCGCCCCGGGTGCCGCGATACCCCAGACCACGGACGTGGGCTCGGACAGCGATCCTCCTGGGAACGGTAACCCGATCGCTCCCGCGACGGAACGTCCCCTGCACGCCACACCGATGAGGCACTGCACCGCGTCGAGCCTCCCCTCGACAAACTCTCTGGTTCCATCCACCGGGTCCACGAAGACGGTGAGGACCTCGATGGGCTCCGACCACCCCACGAGCGAAGGAGACTGGGAGACATCGCAGAGATCGCGGCGGAGCTGAAGCGCGGGATCCGAGACGTCGACTTCGTTCGACTCATCCTCGTCCTCCTCGCCTACGATCCTCAGGTTCGGCCAAGTCGCTTTTATCCGATCCACGATCGCCTTTTGGGCTGCGAGGTCAGCCTCCGTGAGCGCCGACCTTGGGTCGTCGATGTCTTTCATCGTGCTCGCGAGCTGACCACTGGAGGCACGGCGCGCCTGAACTGCCCTGATCTCCTCGCATCCCTTCTGCGCCGCATCGACGCACGTGCTCAGGAGGTCGACGAGCGAGACCTTCTCGCCCGTGCCGGAGACGAGCGCACCGACGGTAGGCATGGCGAGCGAACCACGGACGATGCGGTGATGAGACTGCGCGCGATTGGGGCGGGTGATGCGACACAGGCGAGAGAGTGCTCGAGTCGATGTGGTCAGTACTCCGTTCGCGCTCATGGGCCACCAGACTCGTGACGCTCCCCGTTGTGGTTGTCGAGTGTTCTGCATGGAGGCAGTTTCCTCAACCTCGGGCTGAGTGGGGATCGGGTCGACCGGGATCGGGTCGACCGCGGCCGGGCGGGCACTTTTGTTCGACTATGTGACGATTTGCAACTACAACTCCTACTCCGTCTAGGCGAGCACACCCTGCGACTCACCTCCCCCGCCACCGCCACCGTCGCCGGGCCCTTCCTCTCCCTTGACGCGGATGTTGTACTTCTTCTGTAGCTCTTCGACCTTCTCGATCTTGGTGTCGCGCTGCTCGGTGAGCTTCTCCATGACGTTGGCGAGCTTCTCCATGTGCTCAGTCACCGCGGGAAGCGTATCCTGCACCGTGCGCTCCACCAGCACCCCTCCGATCAGCCTAAAGCACTTACGCTTGGGGTCGAGATCTTTGATCGCGTCGATGACCAGCTTGTGCTCCGCCTTTTGGTTCTCCAGGTCGTTGAGCTTGGTGAACAGCTGCGACACCTCCTGGCGCAGCATCTGGTAGGTGTTGATGACCTCCTGCTCGGAGAGGGTCTCCGTTTCCTTGATCTCGGTCGACATCTCGAGTACAACCGGCGCGATCTGCTCTGTGATGGAGTCAGCGCCCTAAATTTTCAAACGCCTCTTCATTTTCGCAGACCCCGCCAACACTTGTCCGTGCACTATGGGGGCACGGGGCTTGGTCGCGTGGTTGGTGCTGGTCAATCTGGCCATGGGGGTCTCGGCCGCATTCGATCAGGCCGGGGTTCCCGTGAGCACCGCGGGCGGGAACCCACCCGCGTGCTCGCGCGAGCGCTCCCGCCACGCGCGCGGGGTGCTGGATGATTTCTTCCACCCCGTCGCAGATCGGAATCGCTTCCGCCTTCCCCCCAACTGCCCGTTCGACCGCTCCAAGGACATGTATCTGGAGCACGAGAAGCACAAGGAGGTGGTGCGACGAACGCAGTACAAGAGTCTGTACTCCGATAAGACCTTCTACAGCGAACACTACGTGGACAAGCACATGGACAACCGGCACATGGACAAGGTGCCGCCCGGCGCCGACGTGTGCCTCGCGGACTACTGCGAGGTGCTTCGGTGCGACGAGCACCAGGCGTGGAAACACCCGGAGCTCCGTAAGACCATCGGGTCATCGGCGAGCAGGGCGAGGTGCAGCGAGGAGAAGATGAGGGGCGTGAGGCACTTCTGCGAGGTGCTCATGAGCAGGTGCTTCCCAACCTCTGGTGTCGACGACGGCGGCGCGGTGACGGCGGCGCGGCTGAGGGAGTACTTCACGCGGCACCACTGCGACATGCTGACGTGCGATGGGATCCACGACATGTTCGGCGTGCTGGGTAGCCATCACGCCGTCTCGGGAGGTGGAGGGTACGCGCTGGTTCTCATCGTGGTCTTCGGCGCAGTCGGCGTCTATTACGTGTTTGTGTGGAACGCCGTGCGCGACGGGCGGCGGTCCGTCGACCTCCGCAGGGCGAGGAAGGAGACCGTGGGGACCCGCGCGGAGAGGTGGCTCGTCGCCGTGTCGAAGAAGCTGCCGTTTAGCAAGAGGCGGAAGAAGAAGCTGTATTAGTCGTTAGCACAGTTCAGTAGCTTAGCTGGAGATAGTGAAACGTCAGTCCCGATGACCAGCACGGCATTTGGCAGAACGACATCCCGAAAAAAAGCGCAAACTTTTCCACACTCTTGTTCAGCACAGCCTCAGCGTAACATGCCGTCTGCGGTAAGTCAAACGTTCTCGCATGCGATATTCAACCCCCCGTGGACCCCGATACTCCGAAACGAGTCCACATCGTCATCGTGGACCCGCGTTTCGCCGCGGTCGTGCCATCTTGTTTCCATACATAAAAGATGCGTGACGTCATCTGCTTTATCCACCACTGACCCGGCTACTTCCCCGAATGCCGCAGAAGAAAGGGGGCAAACCCAGCGACGGGAAGACACCTTACGAAGAGGAACGAGATGAGCGAATCAAGACCAACGCTCAGCGCATGAAGGATCTCGGCGTCGACTCCGCTGCTTCGAAAGTCGGGACCAAAAGAAAGTCAACCGGTGGTGCCGAATCGAAGGCGAAGAAGGCTACCCCCGCCGAGCCGATGCGCCGGAGTTCCCGGGCTCGCGGCGAAGTGAGCTACAAGGAGCCATCGATGAAAGATCTGGAGGACATCGCCGCCGCGGAGGAGGACCCCGGAGTCCGTGCCAACGCCTCGGCCAAGGCTGCGTACTCCAAAGAGCGACGATCCGGGTACGACCCGAAGGCTCCGAAGCAGGGGTTCAAGCCCGCTCTGGACCTGAGCGAGGGCCTGCGGAACAAGACGACCGGCAAGTTGGTATTCAAGGACCACCCCGAGTTCACCCCGAACCTCACCCCGAAGCAGGTCATCCAGGCTGGGACGTGGGGAGGTTGCTACTTTCATCCTCGCGGTGGCAAGCAAGGCATCAGGGGCCCGTGCGCCATCACGCACGAGGAGTTCCCCAAGGACTGGTTCGCGGGTCTGAAGCCCGAGCAGTACAGGGACCGCAGGTACGACAAGGCTAGGAACAAGTACGGCGTCAACGCGGGTCAGGACCAGGCGTATTGGGAGGAGCACGGCTGGATCATCCCCCAAGATCCCCGGGGTTGGTTCCATTGGTACTGTCGTTTCTATCTCGGTCGAAGAACCAAAGATGACGCGAGGCAAATCTCGCGCTGGGTCGGCGTCGCGGGCGCGAAGGGTAGGTGGAAGACTAACCTGTGCAAGAAGTGTGTGTACGCCAACAAGAGTTTCGACGACGACACCGTGTCGCCAGTGGTGCGTCAAACGATGCTCCACTGGGCATACGAAATCACCGAACAGGACGTCAAGGACGTCATTAAGCGCATGTAAAGTAATATTTCAACATCAAACCGCATCACTTGTTGAGCCTCTCGTTGTTTGCCTGGTACCCGACCAACGCGATTACGCACCCGATGGCGAAGAACTTGTCCCAAGCGCCCTCCGCGATGAGGGAAATGTCCGTCACCACCAACAGCAGAAGGATGAGCGTGTAGGCGCTCTTCCTCTGCGTGTCCTCCAGCGTGTTCCTCATGCGTGCGTCCACGTCCGCCGCCTCCTTATCGATCGCCGCCTGCTTCAGGGCGCTGATGGTCTTCGGCGCGTTTTTCCCTTTTGGCTGCGCCTTGCGGAACCTGCCGCTGGACGTCCCCGTGAGCTGCTCCTCGAGCTCGGCCAGCTCCGCCTGCACCCTCTCGTTCTTCGCCCTCGCCGCCGCGGTCTGGTCGAGCATCTCGGCCAGCTGCTCGTCGATCTCGCTCGCCTTCAAACCGAGCTCGAGGCTGGCCCTGTCGCGGAACACCTTGGCCTCCGCGTCCATCGCCTCTTTGCCCTCCTCACCCTTTTGGATGAACTCATCCTTCTTCTCCTCGATGTACTGCTGCGCCTGGTACAGCTTGGTCTGGAACTTGAGCTCCGAGGCGAGGGCGTCCTGCACGGCGTTATCCCCGCCCACGGCGTCGTCCTCGTCGTCGTCCTTGTCCTTCTTGGACCCGGCCTCGTCGTCGCCGGCCCTGAGCGCGACCAGCTTCCTGCCGGAAAACGAGGGTGGCGTCCGGGAGGCACGGCGGTTGAGAGATCGCGCGGGGTTCGACCGGGTTCGGAGGGACGCGCCTCGAATGGACGTGCCCGTGGCTTTGCACGCCGTGACACGAAGTGCGACGGTCGACATCTCGGCTCGAACCGGGCCTGGTGTGCCTGCACGAGTGCCCCGAGACGCGCCCCGCCGCACTTTCGAATTATCAAGGGGATCTCATGATTCTTCGGGAGGATTTCGAAGGTCTATCATTCTTGGACGCCTCACGCCACGAGACGACACCGACGTCATGAGGAAAGTATTCGTTTTCGTGTTGCTGGCACTAGCCGTCGCGCCCCTTGGCGTGTCTGCGGCGCGCCCCATGACCGTGGCGAGCTCGTTCGTGGACTCCGCCAGGTCAGCACTGGGGTTGAACACGTGGACGAACCCAAATGAAGAAGCTTCCGACGCCCCGCCGTGGTTTTGCCACTCGCTCGACTGTCCGAAGTTCGAGACGACCAAGAAGAATGCAAGGTACGAGACGCGTCTGTATCCTCCGGGTCTTAAGTGGGTGTCCACGGTGGTGACCGGCGTGAAGTACGACGCGGCCGTCTCTCAGGGCTTCATGAAGCTCTTCCACTACATTCAGGGAGCAAACTCAGATGGCGCCAAAATCCCAATGACCGCGCCTGTAAAGGTGACGCTGACCCCTGGTGATGGCCCGTTCTGCGACACGAACTTCACCGTGTCCTTCTTCGTGCCTTACGACGGCGACGGAGTGTCCTCGACGCAGATCGATCCCCCCGAGCCCACGGACCCGACGGTGTTTGTCGAGGAGGACGCCGCGGGATTCATGGCGTTTGTGCGATCTTTTGGCGGGTGGACCAACGAGGAGAAGCTCATCGCGCAGGCCGAGAGCTTGGGTGAGGACCTGGAGAGCGACGGTCTGGACGACGTTGGGGATAGGGAGCACTTCGTGTTCGCCGGGTACGATTCGCCCTTCAGGATCTTCGGCAGGCACAACGAGGTCATGTTCCTCGCGCCGTACCCGGAGAAGAAAGTTTGATGAGCAAACTACAGCTTGTATAATACAGAACTACAGAAAAGAATTCGCGTCTATCGCGTGGTGTCTTGGCTCCCCCTCACCCTTCTCGCGTTTCTCTGGTGCCTGAACGCCATCCCCGTGGCGGTATCCATCGTCTCGAACCCTATGGTTCGGTACAGTCCCTCCACGGCGGGTTCCGTGTAGAGAGTGATGTTGTGAATATCCTCCTTCACCAGCTTGTCCACCAGCCGCTGCACCATTCCCCGGCCTATGCCGCATCCCTGCCACTTCGGGGACACCACCACGTCCCATATCGTCGCGTAGAACACCGTGTCGCTGGTGGCCCTCGCGAAACCCACGCATTGCCCCGGGTGCGTGCTGCGGTTTTTGTTCCCATCCTTGACGACGCACCACACGATGTGGTGGGAGTTCACCAGCGCGCGTTTCAGCCGCGTGGGGTCCCTCTGCGGGAACCCCACGGTGGCGAAGAGCCCGTTGAGTTCGTCCAGATCCGCCTCCGGTCGCTGGCCGAACAGGAACGTGGTGCC
>JACLAB010011097.1_pt1 | contig 67864 bp, 46 predicted proteins | sample 8027921 | NCBI WGS metagenome assembly JACLAB01 (sample SAMN15725117, study PRJNA655200) | protist metagenome | isolation source: fluorescence activated cell sorting (FACS) single amplified genomes of... | place: USA: West Boothbay Harbor, Gulf of Maine | collected 2000-07-19 | reverse complement strand
GCACAACGAAGTACAAACCACAAACGTCAAGGCGTTGCCGGCAGATTTCGAAGTCACCGATGGCGAACGACTTCCCTTGCCGGCGAAAGATTTGGGTAACACCGAACTCTATCCTCAAAGCTTGGAGCACAACCCGAATGGTCGTTTTGTCGCCGTCTGTGGCGATGGCGAGTATATCATTTACACTGCTCTCGCGTGGAGAAACAAGAGCTTTGGGAGCGCGATTGAATTTGCATGGAGCCTTGATCCGAGCGAATACGCCGTGCGGGAGAGCTCTAGCAAGATTAAGGTGTTCAAGAACTTTACGGAGAAGAACTCGTTCCGCCCGCACTTTACTGCGGAAGGTTTGTACGGTGGTGCACTGCTTGGCCTTCGCTCGACGGATTTCATTTGCTTCTACGACTGGGACGAATGCCGCGTCATTCGTCGCTTAGATGTGTCTGTAAAGAATGTCATCTGGAGCGAATCGGGTGAGATGGTAACGATCATCAGCGACACGAGCTTTTTCATCTTGCGATACAATTTGGAAGCGACCGCCGAGGCGTTCGCTTCTGGCCAGGTTGATGAGAGCGAAGGCGTCGAGGAGTCGTTCGAGTTGATTGCTGAAATTAATGAGAGCGTTGTGACGGGTATTTGGGTTGGAGACTGCTTCATTTACAACAATACGGATCGCCGATTGAATTATTGCGTCGGGGGTGAAGTGACGACGCTTACGCACTTGGATCGCTCCATGTACATCTTGGGCTACCTCGCTGCGCAAAACCGCGTCTACTTGATGGACAAGAACTTTGGCATTGTCTCATTCACCTTGCTTTTGACTGTGGTCGAGTTCAAGACATTGATCCTTCGTGGCGAATTAGAAGCTGCCGAGGAAATCCTCGAAAGCATTCCTGTCGATCGACACAACAGCATCGCGCGCTTCTTGGAGTCACGAGGCTTAGTGTCGGACGCGCTGCGCATTGCCACCGACCCCGACTTCAAGTTTGAACTTGCCGTTCAGTTGGGTGAACTTGGCATCGCTCGTGAAATCGTGGAGACTCAAGGTGCGAATGAGTCCAAGTGGAAACAACTTGGCGAACTCGCAATGTCCATCGGTGACCTCGAACTCACAAATAAGTGCTTGGAAAAGTCGGGCGATCTCTCTGGACAGTTGCTGCTCGCCGCATCTGCGGGTTCTCCTGAGACCCTGAAGCAACTCGCTGTAAACGCTAAAGCGAAGAGCAAAAATAACGTTGCTTTTATTTGCATGTTCATGCTCAAGGATATCGATGGATGTCTCGATTTGTTGATTGAAACGAACCGTATTCCTGAAGCGGCGTTTATGGCGCGTACGTACGCGCCAAGCCGCGTTTCTGAACTCATCGCCCTTTGGAAGACTGACTTGAAAAAGATTAACAAGAAGGCTGCTGAAGCCCTCGCTGATCCTACTGGGCACCTCGAACTGTTCGAGGGTTTCGAAGACGCGCTCGCCGCGGAAAGGAAGGCGCGTCATGAGATTGGAAAATTTATCCCCGCCAAAGTATACGGCGCTTCGCTCGCCGATGAAGTGGATGCTCTCGCCAGTGAAGTAGAAGACATCGACATCGCGGACGAGGTCGAAACGTTCGAAGAGCCGGAAGCTGAACCGGAAGTTGAGGAAGAACCTGAACCGGAAGCTGAAGTTGAGGAAGAACCCGAACCAGAAGCTGAAGTTGAGGAAGAATCCGAGCCTGAAGAAGCACAAGCCATCGAGGAGGAAGCGTTTGAAGAGGCGCAAGAGGAAGAAGCTGCCCCTGAACCGGAAGCCGAAGAGGAGGTTGCCCCTGAACCGGAAGCCGAAGAGGAGGTTGCCCCTGAACCGGAAGCCGAAGAAGATTGGGGTCTCGAGGAGGATGAAGTAGAAGCGGAGGAACCAAAAAAGGCTGATTAAAACTCATTAAGAAGACTCTAGCACAAACATGTAAAAAACATAAGCTTTGGAAACAAACGTCGCAGATGCTCATCGTGCTACCCTCACAACTCGCCACGATGCGGGCGTCGCTCGGCCACGCCCGGGCGTTCATCATAACATGCGGGTCTAAGAAGAAATCAAAGCCGACGACGTCCGCGCAGACGCCCAAAACGTCGTTGAAGTACAGAGTGGAGCGTGGCGGCTTGACACTCGAACACATTCCTGCATCCCTGGCGAACCGCACTCCATCAGTGGCGCTAGCGTATACGTACCTCGGTGACGCCGTGTGGGAGCTTTATGCACGTCAGCATATGATCCTAAAGCGATTAAAGGATGATGATGCCAAGCAAAAGCCGGGGGTGGCCATTCGACCTCAAGACGGCGTCTCCAAGGGTTGGTGCAGCGCTTCAGCTATGCACGCGCACTTGAGCCGACTGCTGGAAAGGAATGTATTAAAGGATGAAGAATTAGCAGTTTTAAAATGGGGGCGTGACTTTGGGCACGAGTCTAGACCTGGGCACAAAGGTGAAGAGCATAGAGATGCTAGCGCGCTCGAAGCTCTCGTGGCGTACTTGTACCTGTTTGATAGTGAACGCTTGCATGAAGTTTTGAGCGAATGCGGGATGACTTTTTGCTCAAAGCCGCTCAATGGTTTAGGGGGGATTGAAACAGCTGTGATGGAGGCGATGGATTCTTTGTAGTTGCGTAGTGCGCGATAGTTATTGTAGTCAACATAGGAAATGTATATAGCAAGCATCGAGTTATTCCGCTTTTCCTGCAGCATAGTCTTCATTGATTTCGATCGCAGCCATTTTTTCAATAGTCGCGCTCACCGCTTCGCTGTCCGGTGCTTCAGCCTTGCCTGATTTTGTAAGAGATCGAAGCCAGTCGTCCATTGCCTTGACGGCTTTGGGCATGAAACCGTCAACCGTTGTCACCGTGTCCTTTGCTCCGGCGGGCTTACCTTCTGGCACTAAGAAATCTGGGATGTCTTCATCATTCAATAACTTCTGGATACCCGCGTATTGTTCTTCAGGTTGGCTGAAAATTTTAATCTTGTGCTGCGTGTGCACGGCGAGAAGAGGCTTGACGGCGCTCCACAAATAATCGAACACTGAAGGCGCGTTGACGACATAAATTGCCTTGGAAAGTTCCGGGTAGTTGTGCGACGCAACGCTATTGATGGTTTTCAACACGTAAAGCGCTCTGAGCGCGGACATACCTAAACCATCCATATCGATGATGACCACTTGCTTGTCAACTAAGGAATCGTAATCTGCGTTTGCCGCCTCCTGCTCTTTGCCCTCTTCGATGAGCTTCTTTGCACGCGCAGTAGCTTCTGGAATGATGGACTTGACCAAATGTTCGCCACGAATGATGGTGGAATAAATGTGCGTCTCCTCGCTCGCCGACGTCGCTAAAGCGGAATCACCTTTACCTAAACGCAACAAGTAAACAGGGAAACCTTGCTTGGTGTAGCACAAAAATGGAGTTCCAATCATGATTTTTCGATTGTCCGCCAACAAATCCCACCTCGGTGTGGCAGCCAAGATAGCATCCACGCCGACGGCGTCGCCAATTTTGACCGTCTTACGCCATTCCATTGCTTCTCTCAACGCGGCTTCGGCATCATCCAAGCTATATTTACGCGCGACCAGAAACCGACGCGCTGTTGCTTTGCGATCCCCCAAAGGGCACATCGCGCTCGGAATTTCTCCGCCGTCGCCACCGAATCGTTTCACCAACTCATCGACTCTATCTTTCCAGTTTTCCGGATGCGGGAACTCGTGAAACAACTTATTCGGATCCGTTTCACTATGATAAAGGGAAAAGCACGCGCGCGTCAGTCGCTCGAGCACATCTTGCAGCCACAACCTATCCACGTCTGTTTCCACGCTCACGACGGGTTTTCATCGCATCACTCGGGTGCAAACGCACACCAAGGATGCATCACGCCCGTCGCACTCGTTTACCCGCGTTCTCATGCCGCGTCGCGTCATTTAACGTACAACTTATCCGCGCCTTCACCACCTTCTTTCGAGCTTCCAAACCACGACCCGCTCGTTAACGACCCGAACATGGACATCGCGCGCGACGTATGCGTGACGTATGCGTATATGCGTGTGCGAACGCGTCCTTCGAGCGTTCGTGCTGCGCGTGCGTCGCGTACGTGCGTCGAGTATTGTGGTTCGTTGCGTGTGATCGCGCCGCTCTTCGGAGCGAAGTACTGAGTCGCGTCGTCATAGCGCGGCGTCCGAGTGCGTGAGACTACACTCGGAAGGTGCAAACCGCAACGTGAGAGTGGTTCGAACGCGATCGTCGGTACCTTCGCGTCAGCTTCGCGTTTGAGTCGCGTTGAGGGAAGATGTCGACGGAGGACGCTACTGCGCTCGCTGCAGTGGCCGAGGGAGAATCCATCAAAGCAAAGACCGTCGAGCGCGGAAATAAGGTTCTCGTCACGCCGTTGTATGGTGTGAAAGGTACGTGTGACGTATAACAAAGCGCATTGCCGTCGTTTTGGCCGTCGTCGTGGTGGTGTTCAGTGTTTGCGAAACTGACGAATTGAATCTTTCGCGTTTCAGGCGAGCAACCGATGTGTTACCACGTCTCGATTGATGGATGCAATATTTTACTTGATTGCGGATGGAACGATCAGTTTGATGTGGATTTATTAGCGCCGCTGGCGGCGATCGCGCCGACAATCGACGCCGTTCTAATTTCCCACCCTGACACCGCGCACTTGGGCGCGTTGCCCTATGCCTTTGGAAAGTTGGGAATGAATTGTAAGGTTTACGCCACCTTACCGGTGCACAAGATGGGACAAATGTACATGTATGATCACTTTTTGACGCGTCAAGACCAATGCGATTTCCAAGAGACGTTTTCGTTGGATGACGTGGACACAGCGTTTGCGGCTTTCGTGCCAGTCAAGTTTATGCAGTTGTCCATGTTGCGTGGAAAGGGCGAAGGAATCACGGTGACGGCGTACGCCGCGGGCCATACGCTAGGTGGTGCTGTTTGGAAAATTGGTAAAGACGCCGAGGACGTGGTGTACGCGGTGGATTATAATGTACGCAAAGAAAGACACTTGAACGGGACGGCGTTTGACGCGATTCACAGGCCGGCGCTTCTCATCACGGATGCGTGTAATGTCGGTCGAGCAGTGCCGAATAAAGCGACCCGCGACGCCCAATTAACTGAAGCAATTTTGTCTAGCGTGCGCAAGAACGGTAATGTGTTGATCCCGATCGATCCAGCTGGGAGAGTTCTGGAGTTGATTTTGCTGTTGGAAGAAAAGTGGGCTCAACGTCAGCTCGGGTCGTATCAAATTATTCTCTTGACGAACGTCGCTTACAACACTATTGACTTTGCAAAATCGCACTTGGAGTGGATGGGTGAAGGTGTCACTACTGCGTTTGAGCGTAAACGTGAAAACCCGTTTGACACGAAATTTCTGACATTGTGCCACTCGATGGAAGAATTAAAAGCACTTCCAGCTGGTCCAAAAGTTGTACTAGCTTCCTTCGGCAGCCTCGAAGCAGGTCCCGCGAGACATTTGTTTGCAGAGTGGGCGGATAACGCCAGTAACTTAGTCATCTTAACTGGTCAACCCGAGCCCGGTTCGCTATCGGAAGAAGTTCTCCAAATGAGTACCAAGGCGTCGGCGAAGAAGGTCAAGATGGAACTTGCTCACAGAGTTCCGTTGGAAGGCGACGAACTCGCCGAGTTTGAGAAATCACGCAAGACAAGTACTAGTGCAAAAATAGAATCCGCCAAAGACGAACAGATGGTCGAGGTTGAAGACGAAGTAGCAGACATCAAACCAGTCGAACAAGAAGCTGAACCGATGGACGTACTTTTCGGTGTCACGACTGTGGGCGAAACCCAAGACGCCGACTTACGCCGTCGAGCGTGTCTGACGGAAGGTTTTACACCAATTTCTACGCCTTATGGGCCGATGTTTGCGGATGAAGTTTGGGAACCGACAATGACTGACTATGGAGAAGAAATTAGTATGGAGAAGTTTCATGAGGCGTCGCAGTCTGTGATTGGCGCGGTTTCAATTGAGCCGATCAAGGAAGTACCGATGATAGAACAAGACCAAGCTGAACCAGTACAAGAAGTTGAGGATGACATTCAGGAGGTTCCTACCAAACTGGTATCTGAAACTCGCGAAGTTAATATTCGAGCGACGATATTGAGCGTTGATTTCGAAGGCAGAGCAGACGGGAAGAGCGTACGGACGCTCATTACTCAAACTTCACCGCGACGTATTGTTCTCGTGCATGGTTCTATCACTGATACTAAAAATTTGAAGACGCAGCTTGCGGCAAGTTTGCCTGGTATCGATATCGACACACCAAGTGCTGGAGAAACGGTTGAGTGCACGTCGGCGTCGGCAACGTACAAAATCCGATTATCTGATGCGTTGGTACAGAAGGCTAAATTACGCGATATGGCGGGATACAAGGTCGGGTGGATTAATGGTATTGTTGGTAAAGCATTGGAAGAAGGGGGTGCGCCGATGCTACTTCCTTTGTCGGCATTGAACTCAAACAACGGCGATGGCATGGCGCTTACGTCAGTGACGAGGGACGCTCTTGTCAAAAAGTCATCCACGCAGCCCGGCTCGGTTTTCCTTGGCGACTTGCGATTGTCAGATTTGCGCCAAGTATTAGCGCAAGAAGGTGTTCCCGCAGAGTTTGCCGAAGGCGTTCTCGTCTGTGCCAATGGTCGTGTCACAGTTCGAAAAGATGGCGATGAAAAGCTTGTTGTCGAAGGCGCGTTGAGTAACGAATATTTTGACATTCGGAACATTCTCTACGCGCAGTATCAGATTCTATGAGCATAGTGTTATTGCGTAGCTACTGTAATTGTACATTTTACAAATCTAGATTTTGTCTACTAAACGCCCAAGCGCGAAACTTCTGTTTCCAACGTATTTATTTTCTCTGTCATGAGTGCCAAATCTCTCGCTACGCGTTCAGAGTTGTTCGGTTGCTTCATGATTTCCCCAAGTTTACGCTGTAAATCCGTCTGCGCTCGTCGTGCCACGCCCGTCGCTTCAACTTTATTTACTAATTCAGCAAACCCAGTATGCATACCGTGAAGATGCTTGTATGCTGCTTTACATAGATCATCCGAGCGCGCTTCTCTGAAGAGAGTTTCTTCAACCAACGTGTACGTACGTTGCAACACAGATTCCGCACTCTGGATATCGGATTGAACACCTCGAGTATCGTTGACAATTTTTTGTACCTCAACTTCTTGCTTCTTGATGTTCTTAATAATCTCGTTCACGCGACGTACGAATGACGGACGATGGACATTCTTTGGCGCCGCCTCGTATTCTTCCAAGAGCTGACGCTGTTCGAACTCCTTTACACGCAACAACGCACTCGTTTCTTTGCCCTCGGAACGCCATTTCTCGATCTCTTCAAGCTGAATCTTGGCGTTTTCGCGCTTCTCCTTAGCTGCAACGGCGTGCGCTTCGATTGCTTCAATAAGTGGAGCTTTCGCGGCTTCCCACTCCGCTGTGAGCGTATCCATGCGCTCCTTCGCTGCTGTAAGTACTTTATTAAGCTCCGCTTCGCTCTCTTCAACCGGTCTGTCCGTGCCTAATACCATTCCTACCGCTTGTTTGTGTAATAAATACGTCGCCTCAAGTTCTGCAGTCAACGCGCGCTTGTTTACAGTGGATTCGAGCGCCTCTTTAACTTTCAACGCACACGCTGCAATTTCATCATCCATGGCAGCCACGGCTGATAAGACTTCGTCAATACGACGTTGAATATCTTCAATGTCTTTTTCACGCGCTTTCAGACGGCCTTCAAGTGTTTCTACTGCAGCTGTTTCAATCTCCAACGCTTTTTCGACAACTTGTGCTTCGTCCGTGGATGCCATGGCGTCGATTTCGCGCTTCACTCTGCGCGCCTTTGGCTCGGCGTAAAACCCACCTTCCGTCGCGAGTCTGAAAATTTCCGCCACCAACCCTTTCAAGCCACCTCGTTTACGTAAATCAAAAGGCTCACCATCGGGTCCAATAAATTCAATACGTTCTACACTACCAAACTTCAAACGCTGCACGTCCTCATCGCGCGACGTCTCTGCACGGCTTCTCGCGACGTATTCCATCACTGATGGCAACGTATACGCTCCATGCTTCACCGCACTTAGAAAACCAATGTATTCTTCACCCACATTTAAACGCGCGCTCACGAAATCTTTCGTACTCGAGGCCTCATCCAACTTTTTCTTGGCGTTTGCCGCACCGACGACGCCCGCAAATCCCGCTAAACCGCGCGCCTTGCCCCACGACTTACCCGCGCGTAGTGATTTCCCAATCGCACGCATCGCACGCTTTGCCGCCGCGCCTTCACCTCCAACATCTGCGCTTGCTCCCGCACCTCCACTCGCGCTCGCCAATCCATCGTCTCTCCTTGGAATTCCATCCAACACGCGCTTCAACACGCGTCGCGTCTCGCTCGCGCTCGGGTACAAAATCGCCTGAAATCCAATCTCTTCCGTGTACCCTATCGCCTTCAACGCCTCCGCATACGCCGCAGCGCAACGAAATCGTTCTCCTACATCGCTTGGAAGCACCTCAGGGACGTAATTCTGCCACTTCTCGCAATCAATCGCACATAATCCAGCATAAATCACCCTCGTCAGCGCATCCACATCCTCTTCAAATTCAACCAAAGACGCCGGCACCGCGACCGTTTTCGACGTTGACGTCGCAGACGGTGCGTTCAGCGCTTGTCTAAGCGTTAACAGCAACACGTTATCCGCATCATCCATGACGCGCGTGCGCGAACGGCGCGTCACACACTGTCGAATGCGTCGCGTGTGGTTGGTGCCAACACCCGACACGCACGTCGTAACACCATTCCATTCCGCGCCAGTGTGCGACTCTGCGTGCGCGTGCGCGCGTCGAGCGAGGTAGACGCACGTAGCGCGTGCGGTGGTGCGCGCGCGATGAGTGCGCGGGCGACAGGGAACGCGGCGTCGGCGGCGTCAACGTCGGAGCACGCGACGACGACGACGGGTGCGATGGGTGGTGCGCTGCAAGGGAGCGACGAAAAGAAGGCGCTGTTGCCGACGACGATGCTCGCGAGTGGGACGAGCGCGACGATGACGACGGCGCAGACGATGGATATGACGGCGTATGATCACTTTTCGGTGTTGGCGTGGATCGCGACGGATACGTGTTGGAGTCAAAGTAGCGAGTGGGTGGTGGTTCCGTGGGCGTTTACGGCGACGTTCTTTACGTTTAGCGTGTGGTTGTCGAGAAAGTCTTCGCATGATTTCGTGCATGCGTGGGCGGTGTTTTTCTGGCTCGTTGGTGGGAACTCGATGTGGATGTATCAAGAGTTTACGGGTGTGAATGAGATCATGCGTTGGTCGTGCGTGGTGTGTTTTTCACTCGCGATTGCGTTGGAGCTCGGGCAAATGACGATATGTCGTCTGGTAGAGAAAGATGGGGCGATTGACAAGCGAAATCTGAGTAATGACTTTCAGGCGGTGGCGATTTTGTCGTGGGCCGTACACGATTTGTGCGAGTACATGTACTTTGACGCGAGCGTTTCGGATGCGTTGGCGTCGGCGTTTTTATCCACATGGTGGGTGATGAGCGTCGTCATCGTAATACAGCAATCGTACTACCTGTGGGTGCAAAATCGTGCGTTGGCGTTAGATCCAAATGACAGTGGATGGGATTACGCTCTCGCGCTCTGGGCGTGGTCCATCGGATGCGTGATTTGGGGCTATGGTGACATTTATCTGCCAAATCAACATCCCGCCGCTCTCTTCAAATTACCGAGCGATCCACTCAACATGCGCTGGTACACGTTCTGGGTGATCATGATCGGGTCCATTCCTTTAGCGATTTGGTGCTGCAAATATTTGTGGCATAAAATCACATGCTCTTCGGCGAAGAGCGGCTAGAAAAACTATCTATAGCAATAGGATGTAAAACAGTCGAAATCATCAGCATCGACGCTCGTGCAATCGTGGATTACGCATCGACGGCGGATTCGAGCAAGATCTCGTACATGTCTGTTCGGATAGTGATTTCTTTTTCGCGCATGACATCGATGAGAGCCGAGCGCTCATTAGCCGTAAACACATGCCGAATGTGCGATAGACCATAAAGCCATACGGATTTGCTCCACGGCACCGCGTTGACTGCGCGCAAAAATACAGTCTTTGCGTTTGACATGCGACCAGACATGACGTATGCTCGCATGTAAATCAGCCATAAAAGTGGAGTGTGTGAAGTTGGAGCCGATCTATCCAATGCACGCTCGAAAACTGATATAGCACGAGGGTTGGATGCAAGCGGCTTTGAGACTTCTAGTCCAAGCGAACAAAACACCAACAAAGCCGACGGCGTACTCTCGAGTGCTAAATCCAAGTAGCGACGCATTCGTTGCTTACCCTGTACTTCATATTCCAACGCACACATTTCCAGTAGTAACACAGGTGACGTTGGAAATACGCGCAGAGCGCGCTCGATGCTTGAACGCTTACGATGACCTGAGACGTTTGAAATGTACACGCAATGCAACTCGTGCCAATGTGGAGCGTTTATCACGCGTCTCTGTGTCTCTAGACCCGCGTCGTTAAGTATGACATCAATCACATCATCGACGTCTCCCGTTAACTTAAGAAACGTGTCATAGCATCGCAATAGCGCCACGCCGTGACTTTGCAATCCATAAAGTGACGAATCTTTTGAAGGTAAATTTGACGCCGACGATACACCACCACCAAGCAACGCACGACCTGCCATCTGCTCGAACGCAGTTTTCACCTGACGTAATGATTGCTTGTCATCGGTCCACGTGTTAGGTTGCACGGGTTTACCCAAGCTCATGTGAGCAAGTGAGCATAGCACTGACTTGGCGTGATTCTTCGAATCGAGAGGATCCTCTCGCAATTCTTGTGAAACCCACGACCAAGCCAAATGAGACACACTTTGTCCAAAAGAGACGCCAAGTGAAGGTGCAGATGCAAAAGCACGAGTGAATATTTTACGAGACAGGGATTTGTGATGTCCTTGTCCTTCCATCACCGCGAGATTCGCCCACAGTTCCAGTGAGTTTCCGTGCGCGCCAGAGAGAAGGTGCTTCACTTGCTCTGCATTTGGCTTTAATAAATTCGTGAAAAACACCTCTTGAGGGAAGCGTGAAGCGAAAGCGCGGCGCATACTCCTAACGAATGTGACGCGAGTGGGTTCGTTTGTATCCCAGGCATTCTCAATCCCCTCCATCTGGAATAACCAAACATTTTCAGACGCAACCGCAACATCAGCCTCGCTCTCTTTCGACATTTCAAACTTTGTAAACGCCTTTGCCAAATGTGAATATGGTTGACGCGTCGCTTCCACGTTTTCAATATGATCGATATGTTTGCCGAACTCGTTGTTTTTCGCATCAGGTTCGAAATCTTCTGCTTGAGCCAGCAATCTTAAAACATGTTTACACAACCGAACTTGAGCCGCTGGCGATGTGAATACAGACAAACCGTGTTTTATCTCGTCAAAGTCAATGATTCCAATCGTACCAACATCGTCATCCGGCTCGTCCGCATCCATTAATCGAATGGGCAACCAGTTTTTATCGCGTTCTGACTCTTTTGCGATCCATCGATTAATAATATCATCATCAACTTCGCGATCCTCTACAGCCTCAAGTTGTTCTTCCAACCGAGCAATAGCCGCCGCATCTGGTTCTACATCATCCGCATCTTCGTCAACTACGCTGTCATCATTTTCTTCCTCGTTTTCTTCATACTTTTCAATATCCGCGATTTTGTCGAAATCTTCCCAGCCACCGCCGAGAACAACCTCCTCACGCGCTAACGTTGGTGGCGGTGGTGGCGGTGGAGGAACATCTGTTGGAGGTTGATTCGCGTGTCGAGCTTGTAGTTCGAGCTTTGATTTAAGCGCCGCATTTGTATCAAACCAGTGCGACCAACCTTTTGCGTTTTCCTCACCGATACGCGGTTCTCCGCATTCCCAAAACGTCTCGAATGAATCCAAAAGCTCGGCCTCTGAAACTCCAGTGGGAGAGAAGCAACCAAACTCAACAGCAGCCTGTAACCTAGCGACCGCTCGCTCGGTGGATCCGCACTGCATGTCAAATCGACATGCTTCTACGATGAAATCTATGATAGCAAACTCCGATTCGTTGATATCGTCTTTGACTAATCGTCGTGCTGCAGCAAGCGAACGCAACGCTCTGTCGTACTCTCCTCTAATCTGCGACACACTGAATGTATTGAAGTCACGCTTTCGGTACCGAATAAATGCGTGCCAAATCTCTGGGTTATGATAATTGCGCTCGCATATACGATTCCATTGTGATAGCACCGCCGAACTCTCTTCGATCTTTTCAGTTTCAGACATCAACATGAGCAGTAACGTCTCATTGTTTGGATGATGTCGCAGTGCGTGCTCAAGTATTGCAATCTTTTTCTCAATTAGCTGCGCTGCTTCTGCACGTTTATTCGTAAGCGCCAGAAATTGATCCTGAAACTGCGCGAAATCAATCCAAACCTTCACATCGTGCGGGCTTTCGCGCGCAGCTTGATTGAACATTTTGGTACGGCGCATCAAATACGCATTTACGCTTTCCATACCATCATCCTCAACATGTGCCGCACCATCACCATTCCCAACGTTCAATGATACTCTGTGGCGCAACGCTACAAATTCACTATTTGAACCCTTCTCTTCAGGCTTTATGAGCGCGGGTTTCCTAAACTTTGGCATGCGCCTATCGCGTGCTCGCATCGACGCCACACCGCTAAAGTAACGCTCCTTCTTCCCACCTTCGCGCTCCTTTGCTTTCTTTCCAACCAAACTCAAACCATAAAATGCACTCGATCGCACTTTAGCCGCACGCTCGTACCAGGCTCGAGCACAGTCATCCACTCGTTTGAATTTCACCGCATCACCTCTAGCGAGCGCGCCGTACGCCAAATTGTCCCGGTCCCCCCGTGAATCCTGGTACGAACGCGTCGTCGCTGTACTTCTCGCAGACGGCTCCCACATTTGACCATCTCCAACTCGGCGATCTTTTACCGTTGCTCCCATGCGTTCTTCTGCTCGTGCGATTTTCTCTGCTTCAGATGTCTTTCGCTTCTTATGCTTTCCGCGCGAGGATGACTTTGACTTTTTCTTACCGTCATGCCGCTCGCGTCGGTGCCGCGAGGGAGACGACGAACGAGATGCACTCGGCGATGTTGAAGAAGAAGCATCGCGCCCACATCGACGGCGTTGAGCGTCAGTCGCGTCTAGGGGTGCGTCAGCGCGGTGCGAAGAAAGCTTCAACCACTTTTCTTCTCCAGCCGCCTTGTCGTCGCCGTCGCCATCGCTTGCTTCACCGGCGATCGGAAACAGCGAACGGTGTGATGACAACGTCATCTTTGACGTTTGTGTCGCCGTAAATACCGGGCGCCGCAAAGTGAAGTTTTAACTCTCTGCGCGGTTGACTTCTTCTACTTTGAGAGCCCACTGCGCGCGCGCGCTGTGGAGTTCTCGGGCCCTCTGGCGTGCGATATCGATGGAACGAATGGTGCTTACTAAGTATTCCTCGCCCGCTCTAGCACGCGCGTCGGCAGAGAGTGTCGTTGCGAGTGCATGTGCGCGTGCATGTTCCAGCTCGACGGCTCGCTCCAATCCAAGCGTCTGGGCAACCGTTGCACTGTCGTCAATGTCACGCATTAAAGACATCACACGCGCGCCGTGCTGCATATCAAGCACAATTTCGCGTTCTCTGTGCGCGTTTCGAATGACGTCCACGGCGGCTTCGCCGAGAGATTGAGAAATCATTTGGAGTGTCCATTCGTGTGCCGCCGCTTCCACGCTTGCAACTTCGTCGATTTCATCATCTGGCGCCGTTCCATTATAGCAGCACATGGTGTCCAGGTGTGCAAATGTTCTACTTGAGTGAATGAAATTTGAGGGTCTTACACGCGTGGTGTATAGTGAGCGCGGTCGCGTGGCGCGGTCGTTCGTAACCAAAAATAAAAATAACTAACTGGTCCTTGTTGTTCAAGTTTCGTTTCATGTGTCTAAATCTACTACGACCTACCGCTAATAGAAAATTGTCAAAGTTCGATGATGGGGTTCGTGTGAGCTATATCGCTTCTTTTCACCGAGCTCCCACAGCATCCAATCGATAACGACCGAACTCACGACGAGTCCGTCGCGCGCGGCGAGGCGGTCTTTTATGCGTTCCACCGCCTCCACCGTACACGCTCGAATTTCAATCTCTTGCTCGCTATTTGGCATGATAATTTTCTCCGCTCGTATATCATTCGCCAACTCCTCGCTGTATTTCAAGATGCCCAATTCGCGCAAAACAACAGGCACGCGGTAATCCGCGAACATTGTCAAAGACGTAGTAATATCGTCAAAGCGCCCCACGCCTTCGCCCTGAAAAGCGCCCCACACGTCGCCAACAAATATTTGCGCGCGCTTATAAAAGTGCACTTGTCGACCTTTATACACGGCGCAATCACGAAATCCGGGAAAGTACCTGAGCACTAAATCCACCAACCGCGCCGCCGAGCCTCGAGCTTCGGCGACCAACTTCAACGCGCTCCCGTCAAAGTGCTCAATCAACCCATCGCCAACCTCTCTCACCAACCGCACGCGCTCTTCTTCATTCGGCAACGGTCGCGGCCATTCCAACATGCGCTGCAAATCCCCAACCTCCATCGACGCTAACGTCCTCGCGTCCAACGCCTTTGCGTTCGCCGTCGCCGCCCGTCGCACGCCACCGGCCACGTGCTCATACTCCAGACGCCCCCCGCCCTCGCCTCCGTCCTCCCCGTGATCGGGCCAGAAACAAAAATTAATCGCATCGACGACGAGCACGTACGCCACTCGCACCTCATCCCCGTGCGGAAGCTCGTGCAGCGCCGCATCGAACCCGCGCGCGCCGCGTCCCAACGTCGCGCGCTGTGCGTCATCCATCGTCTCCACGAACGTCTCGATCGCATCCGCATCGATGCGCACGTGCGCGGCGAGCGCGCTGGCGAGCGCGCACGTGCGTTTCACGCTCGCGCACGCGCTTTCGGGCGCCATGCGTGCGCGCGTGTGCGGCGCATCGGTGAAGCGTCGACCGCGCGCATGGCGACGGCAATGTTCGGACATGTGGCGTGTGAATATTTGAAATTCGCGTGCACGACGCAGCGCGCGATGCGACGGGAGACGACGACGGGAGACGACGACGACGGAAGACGCGTGGGTGTGAATTTATCTTCTTCTCGCGATCGACAGGGTGGTGCGCGACGACGACGACGACGAGAAGAAGGAGAGCGACGTGGCGTGGGTGATTGATTTTTGATTTGCTTCAACCATCTGTTGTTGTCCATCTATCTGTCGGGTTGCTCGTGAGTGAGACGCGGCGGTGTGAGTGATACGCGCGATGGCGACGACGACGGTGAATGTACAAGGTGCTGATGAAGTTCGTCGACGATTCGTTGGGTTTTTGAATGAGTATTCGTTGGATTTGAGAGCGGAAGATGAGATGGATTTGGGGAGTCCCGGGTTCGCGGCGCGCGCGAGAGAACTCGTGTACGTGCAACAGTTGAGGCATATTTCGAGTGAGTCGACGACGTTGACGGTGGATTTCGGGCACTTGGTGGAATATGATACGGATTTAGCGCATGAGGCGATTCAGACGAGCTTTTACAGGTATCAACCATTTTTGCACCAAGCGGCGGCGCAGTTTGTGCGACAACACCGACCAGAGATGGCGCGGCACGTGGGCGGAGTGGAGAAGGAATGGTGGGTGAAATTTGTCAATTTACCACAAGTCCAACGCTTACGGACGTTGAAGGCGAATAACATTGGTCAATTGACGAGTTTTAGTGGTACGGTGACGCGAACATCGGACGTGCGTCCGGAGTTATTATTGGGCTGCTTTCGCTGCGGCGACTGCAACGAATTGGTGCCAAATGTCGAGCAACAGTGTCGATACACGACACCTGCAATTTGCTTGAATGAGACGTGCGGAAATAGAACAAAGTGGACGCTTGAGAAAGAAGGATGTAAATTCGTCGATTGGCAACGCGTGCGCGTGCAAGAGAATGCAGACGAGGTTCCCGCTGGCTCGCTGCCGCGCAGTATGGATGTGATTCTCCGTCATGAAATTGTTGAAGAAGCCAGAGCTGGTGACAAGGCGATTTTTACCGGCACGTTACTCGTAGTGCCTGAAGTAGCGCCGAAGAATATGGCTGGTGATCGAACCGAGCTTAGTTCGTCGACCAAAGGTCGCAGTGATGGCATTACTGGTTTGCGACAGTTGGGCGCTCGCGAGCTCTTCTACCGCATGGTGTTTGTCGCACAAAGCGTTGTTAATACCGCGGAACCTTCTGGTGGAGGCGGAGCCGTGGACATTCGTGGTGGCGACGGTGAAGACACAGTCGTGGCATCGTTTTCGTCGCAAGAACGACGCGAAATTACGCAGATGGCGCAAGACCCGCATTTATACGATAAATTTGTGCGCTCTATCGCACCTACAGTTCACGGACACGCCGACATCAAGCGCGCAATTACGCTCATGCTTTTCGGTGGTGTACACAAGAAAACCAAAGATAAGACAAGCCTGAGAGGTGATATTAACGTCTTGATCGTTGGTGATCCTTCGTGTGCCAAGAGTCAATTTTTAAAGTATGTCGCGGCGTTTCTACCGCGCGCGGTGTACACATCTGGGAAGAGCTCTTCTGCCGCTGGTTTAACAGCGACGGTTGCGAAAGATATTGAAACGGGTGAGTATTGTATTGAGGCAGGAGCTTTGATGCTCGCTGATAATGGTATTTGCTGTATTGATGAATTTGACAAGATGGATGTGAAGGATCAAGTTGCGATTCACGAAGCAATGGAGCAACAAACCATCAGTATCGCCAAGGCTGGTATTCAAGCCACTTTGAACGCACGAACAAGTATTTTGGCTGCGGCAAATCCTAACGGTGGACGTTATGACCGAAGTAAGAAGTTGAGACACAACTTGTCTCTTCCTCCAGCCATCTTGTCGCGCTTTGATTTAGTGCACGTCATGATTGATGAACCTGATGAGTTTCACGATTATACGCTGGCACGTCACATCGTGAGCTTGCACCAAAAGCGTGAAAGTGCGGTGAATGTCGACTTTACGTTGCAGCAGCTGCAACGCTACATTAGGTATGCGCGCACTATCAAGCCAAAGATGACTCCTGAGGCGCAAAAGGAAATCGTCGAGGCATACGTCAGACTTCGACGCGGTGACAGTCAACCGGGTACGCAGACGGCGTATAGAATTACTGTTCGCCAGCTCGAAGCAATCGTTCGCTTATCTGAAGCGCTCGCTCGCTTGCACTGCCGGGCCGAGGTTCACCCAAAGCACGTTCGTGAAGCGAGACGTCTCTTGTCTGAATCAATTATTGCCGTCGAGGCAAGAGATTTGACGCTCGATTCTGACGACATGGAGTTGGAAAATGATGAGAGCAATCCCATCTTACCAGAAGAAATTTTAGCGAGCTTGAAAGCTAAACAGGAAGCCAAAGATCGAGCAGCTGCAGAAGAGCGGCGACGAGCAGAAGGCGGTGATGACGACGCCGACATGGCGCCAGCTGAACAGCAAGAGCCAGTGGACAAAACGAAGAAGAAAGTGGTGAGCTACGAAAAGTACAACCAAGTCAAACAAAGATTACTCAGAGAAATGCGCGCGAGAGAGATCAGTAGCGAAAACGGCGACGGAAGTATTTTACAAAAAGATTTGGTTGGTTGGTACATCGACGCGGTCGTCATTCCATCTGGTGTTTCAGACCCGGCTCAACTGTTAGCCGAGTACAAGTTGGTTCGCCAAATAATTAGTCATCTCATTAACAAGGAGCAGACATTTATCGTCACGCAAGAGGCGGCACCAGCGCCCGATGCGCTCGGCAATGCTGACGATGGAGAACTCGACCCAATGGTTGTCGCCGCTCGTGAGCGCGCGCGCGCCATTGAAGAGCGCGTGCTCGCCATCAATCCGAACTATGAATTTGAGCAATAGCTTGTAGTAAACTTTCATCTTATCCTCATTTCATTTTTTATTCGTGCTTGGCATCTCATGTAAAGATATCCTTTTGTCCAGTTTCGCCTCGCTTTCTTGAGCACGTCACAACAAACTGGGTTGAGAGGTGCCGTCAGTTCACAGCGCGTGGCCGCGCCCGCTGGCGTTCACGCCGCGGATGCAAATCATGGATATGACTTGTGAAACCGATACTACGGTTTCCCTTGAGCGCCTTGTGCGCATCGAGCGCGACAACGCACTGATGTTGTCCTATATACTTGACACGAACTCGATTGGGAACTTCAGGCTTCCTCCCGGAACGACGATGAACGACGTCAATTACGGCGCTATCGACGTTGCGGATATGATTTCGAGATTAAGACGCAGCGAAGTTGTGGATTTGACGACGTGCATGAATGAGTCGTGCACGGTGAGGACGTTGGAGAAAGCAGAATCAACAAGAGTTGCGGCGACACGTGCGGTGTCTGCGACGACGGCGAGCACGGCTACGTTTTCCAAGAATCCTTTCGAAGAACTCATGACCACCAGTACGAATGGAGTTAGCGCCTCGCCGGCGTCAGCAGATGTGTCACAACCGGTGACGACTGCATCGACGAGAAGCCTGACGTCCTTTTTCGCTCTCGACGACGCGCCGATGAGTTCACCGCAAACTTGTGAACTTCGATTGCCGGACACATACGCAACTCTGAGTGTGGAAAACATGCGTGAGCTCGCGTTTGAGATATTTGCCGCGGTCGCATGCGATGATGAGCAATTAGAAACGGTTCGTTTAGCGTTAAACATTGAACAGCATCGAGCCGACGTCGTGGTGAAGTACATCAAAAAGTGCAAGGGTGCCATCTCCAATGAGCAACTTACCGCGCATCTGCACCTGCGCACGATGCTCGCCGCAATAGAAAATGGTTCACTCGGTGCAGACGAAGAGTTTTTCAAGATTCGAGGCCGCGCGATGAGCGAACTTTTGTGGAGTTTGCAGTGCTCGACGCAGAACTCTTCGACACCGCATTTGAGAGACGACGACGAAGAGGGTCCCGATCTTAGTCCTGCGAACGTGCTGGCCGAAATTAATAGGATGTTGTCTTTGCCTGACATCGATGCTGCATGGGTCGAATCTTTAGTGGAGATAATCGATGCGGCATTGGAGAATGGCAAGACGAACTTCCGTTATCCGGGGGTAATGGGCGTCAAGTTATACGTAGAACTTCTGAGCGCTATCTTTGATCAAGTAGAAGACCACACGTTGGCTTATGATGCGCCTGTTATTCTTAAATCCCTCGAACCGGTCGCCAAAGCTCTTGGTTTAGCCGATGAAGCTCCAAGAAAGACGCTGCTCGCTTTCGCAATTGTTAGAAAAGCAATCGTGGCTTGTCAAGAACTGGGCATAGAGTGCGATGGCTACGATACATCGCCGGTGTTATTGCTTCTCACTAAGGCGCGAGATGAGTTACAGAACGTAGATAAAACGATGATGCCTGCCGTCGTTTCTACCATGCACGCGCTTCTTCAATGGGGAAAATTCATGATGTCTGATTTCATGCACACTGTGCAGCCACCAGCTTCGCATGAAGATAAAAGCGTCATGATGATCGAGCCAGAAACGTTCGACGTAGTTGTTGACATCACGCATTATGCCGCTACGCTAGTGGGCTATGAAAGTGTGCCGATTTTGACAGGTATGTGCCGGAAGTCAGCTCGGGCAGAATACGAACGCGCACGCATTTCGGCCATGGACAATGATAATCTTGAACATGGTGATGCCGTGTGCACTTCACTTAGGCATATCGCACAAATAACGGCAAATTCTGCAGATTCGTTTTCGGCTCATCTCGAGCGTTATATATCGAACTCGCCTGGGATGAGCGAAGAGGTGACTGGGTGTTTTGCCGCGCAGTTGAGAGAAAGTTTTAGCACGGACTTGTACGCTTGGCTCGAGTCAGGACCACCTTTGACAATTCAGTCTCTCAACACGATTTGGGCTGTCGGAGACTTACAAAATGCGCTCGTGGCCACGGGAGGGACGTCCGTTGAGCCTATGGGTTTGCAATCGCACACGGCGCCTTTGGTGTTTGTGTGGTTGAGCGACAAAATTGATGGACTGAACACTATTGTTGAACGATGTGTTTCGACAGAACAATGGAGAGTGAATAAAGATAGCAACAGCCCAGCACCTTCTGCCGTCGACTTTTTACGTGCAGTTAACGAAACTCTGACGAGTTTTTTCAATTTACGCATACCTGCACATGTTAGCGCGTTGCGAGCGCTCACTGAGGGCATTGACGCAGCGGTGAGAAAGTTCACCTCGGCTACCATCGCATCTTTAGGATCTACGGATGATATTATTCCGCCAAGGCCTCCAAAGACGCGCTATAAAAACGACATCGTGCAGAAGCTTCGCAGTGAATTCAAGCGCGCTCGACGGTCGACTGCGCCATTGGAGAGTAGTTCCATTGGCGCCGGAGTTTTGCGCTTGCAGTCACTCAAGTTTCTTCTTGAAAAGATGAGCCAGCTTGAAAAGGACATCGTGCCACAATGGATGGAAATGCAACGTAACGCCTCGTTACTTGAACATCCCGACGCTACGTTTGAAATCGTAGGCAAGCAGTGGTTCGAAGGATTGATGGCTGGAGCAAAACAAGCGCTGCACAGAGCGATAAATGTTGTGTCATCTCAGACCGCGTACTGCGTCATCTATCGAGACATGCAGTCTGAGTTCTTGGATAACATCTACTACACTGGTGTACACCGAAGTTGTGACAACATCACCAGCGACGTTCTACCATTCTTGGATGGAGTTCTTGGATACGTTGCATCACGACTTGACAGTCAGAGCCGCAACGTAGTCGCCGCTGCTCTTCTAGAAGCGACCGTTTCAGGATGGATGCGCGTACTCTTAGACGGTGGCCCGGCGCGTGTGTTTACATCGAGCGACATTGAACCGCTCGAGGAAGAAGTAGAAATCCTATCCGATTTTTTCATCGCCGGCGGTCAAGGCTTGGACGCTGCGATGGTTGCCGAACGCGTCGCTCCCATGACAGCCCTGCTCTCGATTATGAGCCTCTCCACGAACGACTTGACCAAGAATTACGAAGAACAAGCCACAAAAGAAGCTGCTGCTGCGATGACTGGCGCGCATGCGCCATCAAAGCCCTCATCTGATCCAAACGCCGACGTCTTCAATTCTGAAGTCACCTTGCGTGTCATTTGCCACCGCGCGGACCACGCTGCCTCCAAATGGATCAAAGCGCGCTTTAACATCGGTAAAACCGAATCTGCGGGTGGATGGTTTGCATTTTAGACATATGTTAGATATTTATTTCATGAACAACGAGTCTTTCATCCATTTCTCTGGATAACATCGCGCCAATTGCGTCACGCGCGCACCCGCCAGTCAAAACCGCGAGGAATATCCAACACCCTCACCCCCAACACCCCACAATCGAACGCACGCATCGTCAGTCATGTCCGACGAACGCGCAGGTCTAATCTCATCGACCGCGCCGAACGCGTACGATGAAGAATCCACACCCACGACGACCGAGGACGCGCGCCGCGGCGGCGCGGCGACGGCGACGTCGCGGCGCCGATCGGTGGCCGCATCGGTGGCCATCGCCGCGGTGCTCGTGCTCGCGGGAACGATGGTGTTCTTACTCGCCCACGATGCGGTACGCGCGAAAGCGCTGGGATTACGACACAAGTCATCGTGGCGTCAGCACCGCGTAACGGCGCGCGCACGACCGGCGCAGCTCGGTGAGGAAGAGGACAAGAGAGCGAAGCAGCCGTGGGAGCTCGCCTCAGCAGCGGAACGTTTGGTGGCGCACATGACAGTGGTACCGGGCACGGAGAACACGCCGATAGATGTTGCATCGTCATTAGGGACGTCTCAGCCGGGCCCGCCGAGGTTTTTATCCTCGTGGGCGTCAGCGCCGTATTGGAAAAAGAACTCGTACATTTCAGTGCACGAAACGCCTGGGAGCGCGCAAGCCAAGGTTGTGGTGACGGGACACGCGACGGATATTTACAAGTATGCAAAGTATTGGTTAGCTTCGGCGACACATTGGGGATTGGCGGCGAGATTGTCTGGAGATGGCACGAAATGGAACGGTTGGGAAGATAAAACTATGGGTTTGAAGACAAACTTGCATCACATCGAGGGCGATCCGATCGTCATCGCTTCAGACACGGGAGATGTTTACTTTTCGTGCTCACAAGACGATATTGAGGCGCGCTTCGAAGCGACTGGAGCAGATATGATAGCTAGTGGAGAAACCCAACTCTGGCCCGAAGTGCGATCGTACTTTGAGGAGAAGGACATCAATGACTGGAAAGTTAAAAACTCAAACTTGGGCAGCATAGGCAAGGCGGCGGAACCAAAAAACGGCGACGGCAAACCATACCGTTGGCCAAACGCTGGCTTGATCATGGGTCGCAAAAGTGCTTTATTAAGATACGTCAACGCGGTGGAGGTCATAATGTACACGATTCCGAGTCATGGAGATAATAGATTTGACAAAAACTGCCTCCCATTCAAGATGAGCTTGGCTGACGCGGTAAACTCGCACATTAGTGACGCCTTTTATGACGATCAATTGTGCTTGAACGCATACATCATGGCTGAAATGGCGAAAAAGAACATCAAAGTCAAAGTTGACATCGATGGATCGATCCTCAACTCTCCGGGTGGCATTGATATGGATATGATGAAGCGGGATCCGGTGAGCGGACGCGTGTACAACGCAATGACGGGCAAGTCTCCGTGCGCATGGCACTTCAACAACCCGCTTGCAAAGACTCGCATGGTGACCGCGGTTGAAAAGTTTCCTAACTATTTTCTCTCCAACTTCATCGGCGGCGAACGCATCAAAGAACACAAAATTGCCGCGGAGGCCAAAGCCAAGGCGGACGCTTTGAAGGGAACGACATCGCCATAGTCCATGACACTACGCGTTGTGCGCGTTTTCGTTCAATATCGTGTATTGACATTGTATTTTTAAAATCATCGTGGTAGTACAACGCATTCGCCCGTGTACGCGCGCCATCGAATGCGCGCGCGTGCGACTCGCCGTTTTCCGAGCTTTGCGAAATCTCCCGCCAAAAATTCGACAGCTACGCGTGCGACTCTCGCGTCACTTCGCACCGCGCGAGAAACCTCGGCGCACGCACGCACCGATATCGCGCACTCGACACGCACGCGATACGAGACATTTGTACACATGACCGCTCCGTCATCCACGTCGTCGGCGTCGCACGACGCGCTCCTCGCGGACCCGCGCACGTGGATTCAAACCATGTGCGCCCGCGCGTGCGCTGCACAATCACCGGCGACGGCACCCGTGGACGGGGATTGGGGCGTGCAGGACGTGATGCGCGAGTTAACCTCCGATGCCGACGCGTTTAACGCTGTCATGGAATTGAATTCGCACAGTGCGATTGAAACCATCGCGCCGAACACGTTGGTGCGGTTTCGCGGATTAGTGCAAGACATGTACGAACCTGAGTATTACGTCGGGGCATACCTCAGGAGCGATGGAACGTGGATCACGACCAAGTATGGCGAACATCAAGGGATGCTTGAGGATGGATGTGAGACGGTGTTGTTTGAACGACGCGTGATATATTGCGTGCCGGTGCCTGGAGAGCGAGGGTGGGTGCGCGAGGCGGACGCGGCGGCTCAACCGGCGAAAGCGGCAGTGATTCATGATGGCACTGGTGCGCAAGAGCGCGTGAAACGCTCGCGAGATGACGAATCTATGGATGTGTGCGATGATGGAAACAGAAGAGATGACACCATCAACGGCGGTGTGGCGATGAAGATTAAACCAGACATTGAACGCGTGCAGAAGACGAGCGCGGCGGATAAGTTGGCGCCTGATACGCCTGAACAAATCGGCGAAGGTGAACCTCGTGAGGAATCCTTGGATCAGTTGTTGAACTTTCCATTAGTGCCGGAAACTCGCTCGCCGTGTATTGTCAAGCTCTATGGCGATTCCGCTGAGGAGAATTTGAAGTTGAATGACGTCGTGGAGTTTGTTGGTTTGATGTACTACGCGCCTGAATTAGGCGCTGGGCAAGACGACAGCATGGAAGTCGGCGGCGCCTCGTTACCATTTCAGTCTTCGTCCTTTCCGGAAGAAGAAGCATCGCGCAACCCGGCCACAAGCTTAGTGCCTAGATTCCATGCGTTGTCGTACAAGGTGACTTCCGTGAATGAATTCGCTCAATCGACACCAGCGGAGAGATTTGCTGAGACTGAAGCGGAGCCAAAACTTAAGATTACGCCCGAGCAGTGCAAAGTGGCGCGTGCAAAGATATTGGACATGCTCACGCATGCGCTTGGTGGCGATGTATTTGCGGCAGAGTTGGTATTAATGGTGTTGATTTCAACGGTGCACACGCGTACCGAAACGCTGACATTGGGCAAATTCTCGCTCAATTTGTCGGGATGTAAAATCGATGCCAGGGAGCAATTATCGCTCAGCGAGGCACTCTCTTCAGTCATCGCGATGGTGTGTCCTGCCAATGCGCATCTCCCTTTCACAGTTCCGGCGCTCAACGCGCGCTCTTGGACGCCGAAAAAAGATTACGTATTCAACCGACTGCGCGCCGGTCCTTTGCAGCTCGCCGCGAGCACGGTACTTGTTTTGGACGAGACTATTCTCGAAGCGGGCACTTTAACCGAAACTGGTATCCGTAATGTCGATGCATTGAAGGCGCTGACGACGTTGCAGGATTTGGAGTATGACTTTCAGTATCACCAGATGCGAATGCCAGTCGACGTGCCCGTAATTATCGCGTCTGATACAAAGAGCATTATTCCCGTCGACGTCGTGCTACCCCTCAGACGCGTGCGTGCGCCAAAAATCGTAGCCGCGACTGAAGAGGAATTGACTTTAATCCGCAAATTCATCGCTGGGATGCGCATGATGAAGCACATTATTTCAGAAGAAACGTCGAAGGCAATCGAGGCTGAAATAGTCTCGGCGCGCCAGGCAGACACTACCTTGACGCAAGACGCGCTTCATCGCATGCTCACCATGGCTCGTTTACATGCGTTGAGCCAAGGAACCGACGAAGTCACGGCGCAAACATGGAAGAAGACGGTTGAAATTAATCGTCGTATCGCCGAACGCGCTCGCGTGGTTTAAGCAAGTAGTCTTCTCAATACGATTCACAGATAGCTTCATTCATTCACGCGCACCGCATCGTATCATTATTATCCGCGCGTAATGTCTCGAGGTACTTATTTGCGTCGTGTTCTTGCGTCATGCGCACGTTATACGTCGTGTGCGACGGTGAACTCGTCTCGTTTGCGTCTCGCTTTGGGTGCCTCAACGCACACCTTTGCAAGCACGCCGACCCACGCGGGTGTCACCACACGATCTCTCGACCCCATTGAGCGCGTTCGCACGTTCGCATCGGACGTGAGAAATCCCGAAGAAGCCACGAACGTGCCGTCATCGGCTAGTGAGGCGAACAGTAGGAAAGATTTATACATGATGTTTACATGTGGCCAGTGCGAAACGCGAGCAGTTAGAGGGTTCAGTCGACAGGCGTATGAGAATGGCGTTGTCATCGTCACTTGCCCAGGGTGCTCTAGTAAACACGTCGTTGCCGATCGCATGGGATGGTTTGGCGAACCTGGAAGCGTGGAAGATTTCATAGCCCAAGCTGACGCCGACGGCGGCGTAAAGCAAAAAGTTGCGCGCGGGTCGGTAACCTTAGAACCAGGAAACGAAGACGGTACGTTAGAGATCAACGCCGGAGAGCTTGAGGCTTGGAAAGCTTCATTTTCGTCGACCGCACCGAAAGAACAATAGGAACCCGTATAGTAGAATATTGAATATAAATTATTGTAGAGTAGCAGGAACAGTCGCGCCGTCGTCCGCTCTAACTGCACATCGCGACTTCACGCACCGACATCGAAAGCCGGCTCGCTCGGATATTGGATCAACGTGCGGATATTGTATCCGCATGTCATGGTGTCAACGTCGGAATATCCTGTGATTGAGCACATCGAGCTCGAGCCGCGTTGGGTGACTAGGCAGGTAAAGCTCGACGCCGTGAAAGCTCACGCACTTGCAGAGAAGAAAGCCGCTCCTGGGACAACCATGCGCTCATCACAAGATATTGAGAGATGGTTAGAATCGCTCGAATTCGAGCTCGCTCCGGAAGGGCACGTAATATGCCGTAAAAAGTTGAGAGAAGTTTTTGACGCCGCCGCATTGGTTGGGGACATCGTCAACGACGACACGTTCACAAGTGCGATTGGTATGTTTCTTCGTCGTCGATTCGGCGAAAGATTGATCAAAGTTAAAACGCTATACAATGTCACGTGTAAAGCTGTCAAGTCAGAGTTATTTAAACGTCCGAGAACGGACAAGAAAGCTGTCAGGCTAAAAAAGCACGGCGCTCGCAACCCGGCGGCTTCGAGAACAGTTGAAGCGGACGATGGTGTATCAGTTCGATATGTGACAGAATTCATGCAGCTAGGTTGTGCCACGGAATTGTTACAGAATAAATTGTTTCCGGATGCAAAAGAGCTTTCTGAGAGTTTTGGGGCGTTCAACGCTTGGCGCAACCACTTGTCAAAGGCGTTCCGTGCCGATGACGGTGACGTCACTCTCATCTCCGTAGGAGATGGGCAAACGCCTCGTACTGCGGCTCTTTTTGCGTACCGTACTAAGTGGCAGTGCATAGCAGTCGATCCAGAGATGAATGAGAAAGGACAAACGTATGACATTCAGAGGTTGCAACATTTTCGCGCAAAAATTGAAGAACTACGAATCAAAACAAAACGCGCACTCATTGTGATGGTCCATGCGCATGTGTCGCTTGAAGCGACGCTTGCGAGTATCACCACGAGCGATGGTACTTGCGGTTGCATTGCTTTACCATGCTGCAACTGGTACGCTGCGATAGACACGGACCATCATCCAAAAGTAACGCCCGAGTACCAAGACATGTCAATATTTTCCCCGCATCGCTCGGCGCGGATTTGGGAAAACCTTCCATGTGGGATGATTTGCAAGCCCGCAATGTGATTGTAGAAAAGTTTATGAACATTTTGTTTGTTTGTTTTCGTAGCGGCTTTATTAGAACATGCTTAGCTTCGTAGAAATTTCATATTGCGCAAACCGCGAGACCACCCCCACAGTGCCCCCCCTCACTTGAAGATGGAAGCGTTGAATAAACAGATCACCGCTTTGCAGGATGAGTTAGATCTAAAAGTGTTCCGGCCTCTTCAAAAGCGCGCATTTGACGCGAGCTCGAAGTGCTGCGACGGCTCAAAGAGCTCGGAGCAATTCCAGGCATGCCTGCAACGCGCGGGCCAAGAGACGCAACACGCCGAGCATGCAGTGATGCAGGAGCTGCAGGCATTTCAGGGGCGAGTACAGCGTTGCATGATGCAGTGCCAGGATCGTGCACAGACGTTAGTTGAGAGCAAAGGCGTGGAAAAGGCCCAAGAGGCGATGGAGAAGTGTGCTGAAAACGATTGCGCAAAGTTCTACGCTAAAGAGCTCGCTGCGACTGGAGCAAAACTGGTCAAGCAATTCAAACCTTGATCAAAACGAATTGGTATTATTACAAACTTAGAATCGAATCACCCAAAGGGGTGCTATATCCTAGCTTTTGTCTTGTAAGTAAACTAATCTTTCTTTCTGCGTTTTGCGCGTTCGGCACAACTTTTGCGAAGAGCGAAGTGATTCGCTTCGCGCATAAAGGCTAATAATAGAGGTATCAGCATTGGAAGTAGAATAGGTATCAGAGCAGCAACTTTATACTCGATGGGGTACGATTGCAGGCCGTCGAGAGAGAATGGATGGAAAAATGCTGCCTCTGCGACCGCGTGCGCATTGAGTGCGCTTGCTGCAGCCTCGTCGTATCTCATCTCTTGCGCGAGAGCTATCGCTCGTTCAAAGCTCTGCGTGGAGTCCGAAATTAAATCTGCAATTTCTTGAGGAATCGCCATGTCAGGCATATCTGAAATGACCTTATCGAGAGAACTGAGAGTTGAAATCGCCGACTGCGAATCAGAAACGAGCCTTGCGTGCACTAAAGCATCAACCTCCCACGCCGCGAAACCGGACTCTTTGGGTGGTAAAATTGTTGCTTTAATTTTTTGCACATTCATTGCCGTGACACCCAGATGTTCTCGCAGCTGCTGAACGAAGGCAGTTACAAACTTTGAGATTTCCTCGCGGTTCAGTTTTCGCTCCGACTCGTTGTGCGCCGAACATCCAGGCGGATTAAATATCACAATTCCACCCCAACTTTCGACAATAAATCCATTTGTATTCGACGTTTGCTCATGTTCGTCGAGAATATACAAAGGGCACTCGTGCTGTGGCGGCACGTACACGGCAAAGTGCAACGGTTTACCATTTACTGGTGTGTACGCGATTGACGTATCGATCGGCCAATCTGAATCAATGAAGAATGGGGTTTGTGCGGCATCAACAACAAACGCGTTGTGGTTTTCTGACCATCTGGGACGTATTCTACTCTGCGCGTGCCTCAGTACCTGCCCCTCAATCTGCGTATCTAGTACACGGCGAAGGGCGCCAGGAAGTGCTCCCAGGAAAGGCTGCTCGACATCATGTTCAAAATCCCAGCTCAATGCGTACCCTTTCACGGGCGCCGCGTTGACTAAACTAAAAGAAACTAAAAGTACTCCATCCGATGTTGAAAGAAATGGCGGCATATGCGGCGCTTGCAGTGTCAAAGGTGCAAACAGCGCACGAACGCTTGCATCGAACGCCGGATTTGACTTTCCATCGTAACGCATCCAAGCTGCACGGTTCTGCCCCAAAACTATATTTCCATCGACCGCTTCTCCGTCTGTAGATATGAAAACGACGTCATATGAAGAACTAGGGCAACTTTTGACGCGTTCATGTATCCAAACGTCTATGTCATCGTCCGCAAGCTTGTCCAGAGCCGTGCTCCACGGAGTTTCAACCACTGCACACGACGAAGACGAAAACGTCTCCGAAGACGAACGATGCGGGCTTATAACCTCAACGTCAACACCTGCTATAGGTAGTTGCATCGCATAAATATTATCTAAATGGCGTTCATGATCGACCCAAACGCGCACAGTTGCCCGGCGTTTCACACTCGCGTCTGCGCGTAACTGCATTTCGTGATAATCATTCCGAATCACTCGCGCTCTCTTTGAGACACTGACGCGATATGCTGCGGTAATAAGTGTGGTAGATAGAACTACGAGCGTGTAGCCGATAACTATTAATCTTTTCCCTCTTGGTCGCGCGCCATCTTTGGTAAACTGCGCAAGCTCGCGTGCTGGACTTAACCATTCTGCGGAACTTTCTTGCGCGCTTACGTCAGCGTCGTCTTTAGCGGCAACGTAATCGGGTCCTAGCGAACGAAGTCGCTTTACTTCCGAAACTAAGCGTCCACAGACGGTGAGGACGACGCCGTAAAGCGCCAAAGTGTCCTGAGGGACGTCTTCAAACATGCCACACAGTGACGCGCAGGTGCGAGCGTGGACGCGTGTGTTGATTGATTGGAAAAAGAATGCATGCGTAAATAATGAAAGATCAAGCTAGTAAAATAAATGCGTTTCGTTTGTTGACTAGAGTTTGGACACCCCGAACGTGCCTTTGCTTAATTTCGGTTGAAGTAACTCAGCGTAACCAGGAGGTTGGTGAGACTGATTAAACGGCGCCTCTTGCACTTGTTCATACAAACGACGATAGACATCACCATCTTTCGCGCCGAGCGCGGAATTGAGAAAGTAGTCATGGAGGCCGAAAGAATCCACAAGTGCAGCGGCATCAGGACGGATTTCGGCGAGTAGACGGAAAATTTCTTCTCGGATACCCGCCGCTTGGTTGGCGTCGATGTAACCATCTTCAAGGAATTCGCCCATGGTGTCATCCATGCCACACAAGCCGTGGAGGATAACTAATCGATGCAACACTGCGATAGTTTCTGCTTTCACGTATTGGTGCACGTCACTATACTCTTGCACAAAAGTATTCATGATGACAAACGCGCAATGCGCCTTCGCGGCTTTAATCCATGAAACCATGTGCTCGCGCATGGTATCGTCCGGGGACATATTTCCAGCGTTTCGAGCTGCATCAGTCACTAAACGCCACGCACGGTGTGCGTATGCGTCAACGATTGCATTCTCATCACGCAAACTTGCGCCTTGTCCAAGCTGGCTTTGGCTGTCTGAACCGTGAAGGTATGAGAGCGCCGAAGGGAGTGATTCTCCACCAGAGCTCATTTTTCTATACGCCTTGAGCAAATATCGCGCCGTTTGCAGGCACAACACGTTATTGTCACCTTCATATGTGACGTTCGGTGCGTAGGAAGCGAACGTGGTGCCGAATCCTGCCAAAGCCATGTACCCATGGCCGCCGCACGTCAGACGGCACGCTTCAATCGCATCCTTAGTCTCCCATGAGCAATATGCTTTCAAACCGCTCGATGTCGCATGAAGTTCCGGTAGTGCAGAAAAGTCTTGATCTTTACGAGACTTCTTTTGGAATTCAAAGTACATGCGACGCATAAAATCAGATGTGCAATGAAACGCAAACGCTTTGGCAAGAATTGGAAACAACGTACGTTGGCTGTGCTGGTAATCGATAACTTGACACTCCTTGCCGCTGTTTGGATGCACGTTCGATTGTCGTCGTACCAAATTATATCGAATTGCAATTGTCACCGCCTTTTTCATGAACAATGCCGCATTCATCACGATATCAGATCGAATGAAAACCATGGTGCCGTAAGACACTTTCGCGACGGGTGCTGGAATGTACGTGCCGTCAGCTTCGACTTTCGAGTGTCCCATTAACATCGCACGTCGCGGCACGCGAACGTGATCAAATCGCAAGAATCCATTGTCCACGGCGTTGTACCCCATCTTGTTACCGATATCACCAATGGTGCATCCGGGTAACGGTTCGTGATTTTTATTTTCACGAATTTGCACGATAAACGGGTGAACTCCGTGATCTTTACCCTTTGTAAACAGTCGCGCCATCACCACCGCATGCGTGGATGTTTTACCTAGGCCACCAGGCCACCACTTAGTGCTTGTCAGCGTCGGTGAATGAATGATGAACTCTTCGCTGCTTTCATCGTACGTCGCCGTCGTTTCCAAACCTCGCAAGTACGTGCCGTGCCCAAGCTCAGTCTGCGCATACGTCCCAATGCACTCTAATTTAACACATTTTGGAATCCAATACTTGCGTTGTTCTTCATCCCCTTGTCCTTGTATGGTTGGTATAAACATCCCAAGATGTAAATCTAACCCGCCCGGTTCGTCGATAAACTCGCGCATGATGCGCGCGACTTGTATCGGATCCTTCTCCTTCATCGACGTCACCGCCTTTGGCAACGCCAAATACTTGGCCAGCGTCGATTTGTACAGCTCATCTCGCTCGAGAAAGTACTTCCCTCGCTTACTAAACACGTCTTGCGACGTCATGACGTCCGCTATCCGTCGTCTCAGATGCACCATGTCCGCGCCACCGTGCAGCAGCGCCTCGAGCTCGCGCGCGTTGAATGACGCCTTGGCGCGTTCGCGGCGCAAATCGTCCACGGGATTGGACGTGCTCGCGACGATGACGGCGCTCGATGGCGCTTGGAGCGCGCGCGTGCGTTCATCGACGTGCGACATCAGCGCCACGCGACGACGTCGTTCGTGGGCGCGAAATGGCGACGTGGGCGACGACGGTGCCCGCGTCCGAAACGTCAACAACTTGTGTGCGTGTGGCGATGTGGAGCGCGAGTGCGAAAGGTGACGTGCGTGGGTTGGAATGACGATACGCGTGCGAAAAAAAAATGCAAATCAAAAACGGAATGGATCTCTGAATGTCATGACTGTCTCAATGTGTTCAAACGCGCGTGGAATCGTGGTCGGCGTCCAATGGAGGTGTGCCTTCGCGAAAAGTATGGGTATAAATTACACGCGACGACGACGTCGCGAGGCGGGAATACAAGACGTGGAATCACGCACGGTTGCGAGATTGAGCGACAGCCATGACGCGACGATAGGTGATGCCTTCACCAGCGCCGTAGCCATCGACGACGGAGTCGCATCCGGGGAATTCGCCGCCGCGTTGTAAGCGGTTGCGCACCATGACGGAGTACGCGCCCGCGCTCGTGGCTTCGACGCACGTCGTCTGCGAACCTCCGATAAAGATGACACTCTTGACGTCAAATCCACGTTGCTCGGCAATCGTACTGAATACTTCTGCGCTCAACATCGAGCGGCGACTATTGGCAAAGATACCACTATCGATGATGACATCCGAATTGAAGTTTTGTCGTTGTAAATTTCCGCCGACTTCGGGCGCGAGCAAATCACCCTTGGTTTTCTTCACCACTCGCGCCGCTTGCTTTCGTGCCTCACTCACGACATCGTCGTCACCGCCGCTGAAACTTTCGGGCGTACCTGTGATGGACACCGCCGCCGAACGCAACGGCCCGAGTCCATTGAGCGCAGCTTCTAAAACGCGCTCTTCACTCGTCGACGCCGTCTCGGCGATAATCAACACTTGCACCTTGTCGTTGTCAATCAAGCAATCGTCAATAAATCGCGCGGCGCCATCGCGTAACTTTAGCGCGCCCTCGTCAATCATCATTTGAAACTGCTTGTCTTTCTCCTCAATCATATTTAAAAGGAATTCTCGCCTGGCGCGCACTTCAGCCTCCCCCGCCTGCCCGTCGTCGCCTTCATCCTCCACCGCGAGCGGCACCACCGCCTGTAACCGTTTCATCGCCTCCATGTACTCCGCCGTCATTTCCGGCCCTTCCCCGCGATGCTTCGTCACCTCGTAAGGATATCCATAAAAATGAAAGTATCGCTCAAGCATCCCGTACGCCGTGCCTCCTCCGCTTCGTAACAACGACGCGTACTCGGCGTGCGTCCACGTCGCGCTCGTCACCCCCTTGGCCGCGAACGCGCGGTTAAACGCCACCCGATGTCCATCGCCGTGCACATCAATCAAAGCCCCATCGCACTCGATAATCATCAACGTCCGTTCTTTCCCGTTCCCTCCATCGACGTCCCCATCCCCATCCGCATCCGCGTCGTCGTTCGCGCGCCCAAACGCGCGCACTAATCCACATCCGCGCGCGCGTGCGTCACCTCGCGCGTGCGTCACCCGAGCGCACGCCCTCGAACGTCCACACGCGGGCATCGCGCACGCGCCGCGCGCCACCACCATCGTCGTCATCCCCGTCGTCGTCATCCACGTCGTCGCACACTGACGCGTGACGACCGACGCCTCGTCATCGAGGCTTGAGTCGTTCGGTGGGTTTCAAACACCCACACAAAATCCATCGTGCCACGTGGCACATTGGTGTGCGTTGGGTTGGATAGGCGATGGGTTGGGCGACGATGCGCTGGCGTCAGAACGCAGCGACGAACGAACGGCGGCGGCACGCGTCACGCGTCGACGATCACCGAGCGCGTTCACTCGGTCGTCGTGTTTCACATCGCCGTGCGTCCTGGAGACGGTCGCGGTCCGCGCGCGCGCGCACGCCCCGGACGCATCCATCCATCCATCCATCCATTGACGCGACGAACGGGTCTGTGCGCAGCCGGCATCCGTGGTCGTGGTCGGTGAAGGCGAGCACGCGGGAAGGACGACGCGATGGAGTACGAGGATTACCGCCCGGATAGTAAGAACGTGGCGTTGAAGAATCCAAAGGCGTATCGATGGCTTGGACACACGGCGGCGACGTATCAACAGTACGTCATCTACGTCGCCGAGGGCGTGGCGAAGAATACGTACAACGCGCTGCGAGGGATTAAGGATTGGCGCACCGATGACGAGAATGGCGAGAAGAATGATTTGTTACCGTTGAGTAAGGGTAAAGCCATGGATTTCTTTTACATTGCCAACTTGTATGGGAACATCGAGGATACGTTTAATCGACCGATTTATTCTTCTCCAGAGGACTTTATCGACGTCGCGATTCGAGCGCCAGAACCGAGTCGAGGGTATTTTGCGCGGTTGACCGCGACGCCAGAGTCGAGAAGGTGCTTGAATTTGGGGAGTTACAACTATTTAGGTTTTGGGGGAGTTAACGAGCACTGCACACCAATTGTGGAGGAGTCGTTGACGAAGTTTGCGGTGACGACGGGTTCGCCCGCCGCCGAACTCGGCCGCGACACAAACTTGCGCGAAGTTGAAGAGCTCGTGGCGAGATTCATCGGCAAGGAAAGCGCGTGCGTCGTCGGCATGGGATTTGCAACGAATAGTACCGTTATTCCAGCGCTGTGTTCTAAAGGTGATTTGATTATCTCTGATTCATTGAATCACAACTCCATCGTCGAAGGCGCGCGCTTGAGCGGGGCAAAAATCAAGCCTTTCAAGCACCAGTGCGTTGGTGATTTGGAACTCATCTTACAAGACGCAGTTCTCGGTGGATATGATTACAACAAAATTGTCGTCATCGTCGAAGGTATTTACTCCATGGAAGGCGAGGTGTGCAACTTGAAGCCAATCGTGGAGGTGTGTAAGATGTACGGAGCGCACGTGTACTTGGATGAGGCGCACTCAGTGGGCGCCGTCGGACCAACCGGACGTGGCGTCTGTGAAGAACTCGGCGTGAGCACGGATGATATTACCATTATGATGGGAACTTTTACGAAGTCCTTCGGTGCCGCCGGTGGGTATGTCGCTGGTAACAAAGATGCCGTCGAAGCAGTGAAGCGCTTCTCGCTTGGATACACCGAGGCGGTCGCCATGGCGCCAGCGGTGTGCGCTCAAGTCTTATCATCCTTGCGCATGATCACGGGCGAAGACGGCACTGATATTGGTAAGAAAAAGTTGACCGATCTTAGAGAAAACTCCAAGTTTTTCCGTGAAGGTTTGGTAAAGATGGGATTAGAAGTGCTCGGCAACGATCCTTCGCCGATTATGCCCGTGATGCTCTATCAACCGTACAAGATTGGTGACTTTTCGCGCCTCGCGTTCAATCGTGGTTTAGCAGTCGTCGTCGTTGGCTCTCCAGCGACTCCGGTGACGCTTCCACGCGTTCGATTCTGCATTTCAGCGGCTCACAAGCGGGAAGATTTGGAGAACGCACTTCATGTCATTTCCGACATCGCCGACGAGTTGTCTTTGAAGTTCAAGCAGTACCCGCCAAATAAGTTTTTCCCGGGATCTCTCGCGCAGCTCGAAGCGAAAGAACATGCAGAAAGCATTAAACGATGCGAACAAGCTTTGAAAAACAGAGACAAGGCATTAGATGCGATAAAGCGTCGCCAGTGGGCACCGATCAGTCGCGGAAGCAAACTGAATGAAGAGATGAAACTCGAGGATGAGAAGGTTGCGGAATTCGCCAAGTCAGACATTAGCGATTCGTACGACATGGTTCTTTCTTCCCAAGATTTGCTTGATCTCACCAAGGACGAGACGATGCGTTCGCAGTGCGCTGAAACCATTCACCGATTTGGTCTTGGCTCGTGCTCCCCTCGTGGATTTTATGGAACGTTCCGTCCGCATTTGGACTTGGAAGACAAGATTGCCAAGTTCCTTGGCGTCGGTGAAGCCGTCCTGTATTCGTTCGGTGTTTGCACGGCATCGAGTGTGATCCAAGCTATGACGCATAAGAGCGATGTTGCTGTAGTCGACAGAGGTGTTGGACCGAGCATTATTGCTGGCTTGCGTCTTGCCAAGATTGAGGTTCGCTGGTATGACCACGCCGATGCCGCTGACGCCGCCCGTGTCTTTGCAAAGATTGAATCTGAAGATGGCTCGACTTCGACAAGATTGGCGCGACCGGTTAGACGACGCTGGTTGATTACTGAGGCGTGCTTCGGTGCGACCGGTCGTGTGGCTCCTCTTCGTGAGCTCGTGGCGTTGAAGGATCATCATCATGCGCGCATGATTTTGGATGAATCCTTTTCCTTTGGGTCAATGGGTGAAAGTGGCCGTGGCTTGACCGAACACGTTGGATTGAGCAGCAGTGCAGTTGATGTAATTTGCGCATCTTTGGAGAACGCTTGTGCTTCTGTGGGTGGATTCGTCGCTGGTGACACAGGTGTCGTGGCGTATCAACGGTTGATGGGAAGTGGATATGTCTTCTCCGCCTCGTTACCGCCATATCTTGCTACGGCATCTCTGCACGCCATCAGCCGTATCGAGGCCGAACCTGCAATGGTTGAAAAGCTCAACGATGCTGCACGACGAATCAGAAGTGCACTTATCAGTGGAGACATTCCAGGTATGACGACCGAAGCCGATGCCGATTCTCCCGTCATTCCAATCAAACTTTCGGCGGGTGTTGGGAGTGGTGACGAGAACATGCTTTTGCACCGTATTGCCGCGCGTATGCGCAGGAAGGGTGTTGGTGTGTGCGTGGCGCGCGTGAGTCCAGCTATCTTGCCTTCGCATCGGCCGGCGCCGGCGCTTCGAGTGTACGCTCATGCGCAACACACGTCTGATCAAATCGATAACATGCTTTCGCTCTTACGCGAAGCAGCTTTGGAAATTCTTCCACAGCACGTCTTGGAGTCACCGATGCCGACGAAACGACCGTCTCTTGATCACCAAGTGCGTTTGTCTCCCAGAGCACTGTTCACGCAGCAATCTTATGCATCAAGTGCGCGTGCGCACACGTTTGACAGTGTCGAATTGGAAAATATTCGCAAGAAGATGATGGTTGAGGAGGAAGTTGAAGAAACAAAGGCTTGGAAGTTGTCCTTGTTGGATGCTGACATCGAAGAAGAGCCCAAGAGTTTGTCTGTGCCTCTCCTCGTCATCTTGCTCCGGTCGCACAATTTGTTCCGCCGATACATTATCGGCCAAATCAACATCACAAAGCACTTAGTTCCAAACATCTTGACCAAGCTCGGATTACATCCCGAACAAGTCGGACCAATCGGACGCACCTTCCACGTGATTTCCATGTGGTTAGGAAGCCGCAAGTTTTACAACTTGGTACTTCCTGCGATTGTATGGACAGTGGACAGTAGCTATGCGCAGTTGATGATGATCATTTACTGCATGTTCTCTGCTGCTGGGTGCTTGGCCAAGGGGACGATGAGTACGCAAAGCTCAAGTAAGCGCCGCGCAAACAATGAACTCGGTGCTCTCGCCCCACACAAAGTGCACGCATGGCCTTCTGTCGCTGGTGTCAATGCCGCTGCTATTCCTTTTTTCATCCTTCGCTGGAGATACGGTAGTGTACCACTTTGGGAGATGGAACATCCGTACATTGTCGTCGGCGACTACCTCATCGCGTTTGCATACATGGCTGCGATTGTCATTAGCCGTCTCGCTACGGGAGATTCACCGGCCAACATCCAAGGTGGAGTCGTACTCGGCGCCGTAGGATTGCGTCTCGTGTTACCTTTCATCGATTGGTTCAACAGCGGCCTTCAAGCCGGCACGGTCATGACCGCTCAAGGCATGGCGTTTGTGTCGTTGACGTCCGCCGCAATTCTTCTGTTCCCTGTGCCGCTTAACAGTCGTGGACAAATCCTTGCCGCAGCGCAAACGTGCTACCGTCGTATGTGGAGAACGCTCTTCTACATGCTTGCTTTCTCCATGGGTGCGATTTGGAGACAGAAGCCGGACAACGCGGTATTGCTCCCAGATACCACTCGTGGCTGGCTAGCGCTCATCGCGGCAAAGACCATCATAGGTCACATTATTCTGTACGTCACCGTATCTTTCTTCGCATCGGTAGCCAAACTCACGTTCGAAGGTGCCCTTCGCGTATATGTGCACCAGATTAAGCCTAGATTCCAACAACCAGGGCACAAGAGCGAGTCCATTGGCACGGTGCACATGCGCAAGGCTGCGCTCTACTTTACCGAAGTCGCGCAGGACGTCACCACGGGCCTCGCTACCGCCACGCTTATCCCACGCGTTTTCGATGCGTTGGCAATTTAATTTTATGCTCCCAGAGCCTTGTAATTATATTTAGTCGTTCTGAGCAAAGCACTACTTTTATCCGTCTTTTCGAGCGGCGCGAGAGCTATTTTCAGCCACTTATTCACGTGGCACGGGCGCAAAACGGCACTTCTTTGCACGCCACGCACGAACGATGGCAATCGCCTCGAACGCTATGATGCGCACAGGGGTATCAGTCAAGGCTTCAACCTTGTCTCACCGACGCGCTCGACACTCCTCCGCGTCGACGCGCCGTTACGCCGTCGCAACCAGCGTGGATGACGTCGCCACGACCGCCACGGTGAAGGACGGCGACGTTGAGGCTACGAAAATGGCTCTGCTCTCCATCGCCGCGGCGTCTGCGCGCGGTGAAGGCGCGACGAGCTCCCAAAAAGCTGAAGCACGGGCGATTATTGACAAGCTGTGCGCGATGAACGCCGTGGCGGAACCGGCTTATTCGGATATGATGGATGGCGACTGGGAGCTCGTGTACACGGACACCTTTCCGTTTCGTTCCTCGCCGTTCTTCTGGGGCGTGGGCAAGTTACTCGGTGACAATGCGGGGTTTTTCTATAGCGCACACGAGCACCAAACGTCCATGTTTGGCGGCGGCTGTGGTAAAGTGGTGCAAACCATTGACATGAACGCGGGAAAGATTACGTCTGACGTCATCGTGCGAGCCAGTATTGGCGTGCCGCTCCTAGGCTTTAGCCCGTTGTTTTCTGGTTATGGAAGCGTTATTACTAGTGGTGAGGCGAATCCGTTCGGTGGAGACAGCATCGCTGTGCCAATCTCATCGCTCTCGACGACTGTTCGTCAAGACGACGCCAGTGTGCTTCCAGCCTTAAACTTCTTGAATGGCTCCACAGTGCCAGTCGGCGACATCATGGGACGCATCGCGGATGGATCTTCGGAAGTGCTCATGACTACCAAGTATCTCGACGAAAATTTCCGCGTGAGTACGCTTGAGGATAATTCTGTCCTCGTGTATCGCCGCGTTTAGGAAAGTAATTTATAATCATTTATTCCCCACACACACACACTTCGCGTCAGTTCACCACACGCGTGCGCACCCATCGACGGCGATGGCGCACGCAAATGCGACAACCTTAACGTATACGCGTGCGTCTCGCGTGTTTCACTCGTCGAACGCCCGCCTAAACTGCGCGAGCCGTCGTGTCGTAGCTACACGAGCGGCGGTGAAAGATAGCGCTGACGTCGTCGTCATCGGCGCTGGCCTGGCGGGCTTAGCGGCGTGTAACGAGCTTCGTAAACGCAACGTGGACTTTGTGTTACTTGAGTCATCTGATGACGTCGGTGGACGCGTACGCACGGACGAATGCGAGGGTTTCTTGCTCGATCGAGGATTTGCCATCTTCCTGACTGGCTACCCCGAAGCGCAGCGCGTGTTGGATTACGATGCATTAGACTTGAAGCCATTCTACGCTGGTGCGGACGTGAGATTCGATGGGGCGTTTCATCGCGTGGCGGATCCATTCAGACATCCGGTAGATGGTGTGCAGTCGTTGACAAATCCTATAGGGACGGTGGCGGATAAAGTTCTCGTCGGGCTCGTTCGGTTCCAAACTGTGCTTGCCATGGGAACACTCGAGGAAATGATGGCGAGTGAGGGCGAAACGACGATAATGAAAAGACTACAAGATTTTGGGTTCTCGAACGCCATGATCGATCGTTTCTTCCGTCCATTCATGGCTGGAATTTTCTTTAACCGGGAACTGACGACATCGAGTAGACTATTCAACTTTGTGATGCGCATGCTTGCCACCGGGCAAAATTGCTTACCAGCAAAGGGCATAGGAGCAGTGAGCGCCCAATTGCGCGATAGATTGCCGGGAGAGACTGTCCGTGTGAATGCCAAGGTTGACACAGTAGGTGAGCGGAGTGCCTCAGGGGAGCGCGCACTCACTCTCGCGAATGGCGAAACCGTGACGGCTAAAAAGTCCGTCATTGTAGCGTGCGAGGGCCCAGAAGCGGCTAGATTGTTAGGCAACTCGTTAGATCAGTATCCGAGTAAAAAGCAAACTGCCGTGGGGACGACATGCTTGTACTTTGCCATGAAATCGGCTCCAACAAAAGATGCAATTTTGTATTTGGATGGTGACAATAAAGGTGGAATTGTAAATAACTGCTGCTTTCCGAGCAACGTCGCACCGTCTTACGCGCCGCCTGGACAGGCTTTGGCATCTGTATCAGTCATTGGCGTTCCTGACGAAGACGATACCGCGATTGAAGCCAAGGTTCGCACTGAACTTTCTGCATGGTTTGGCGCTGACCAAGTCTCTGGCTGGCGGCTCTTGCGTGTCTACCGCATCCCGTATGCTCAGCCGAATCAAGAAGCGCCCACGAATTTCAAGCGCAATGCAGACCTGGGTGGTGGTATGTTCGTTGCGGGCGATCATAGAGATTCATCCACGTTTGATGGCGCATTATTGAGCGGCAAGCGCGCCGCCGAGTTAGTGAGCGCGTAAGAAAAATTTGTATTGTCAATTCAGCCGGACTTAGCCTCAATCACTCGCTCGCAAGAGTTCATGCATGGTGCGTTGCGCACTCCAGCTAAGATCATAGGAGCATCTACGCGTGCATTTTTCACGCGTACTTCGCGTGCGATGCGAGACGGTACCGCGTCAGCGCCGAGTGCGTCCAAACCTTCGACGTTTTCCACCGATTACCTAACACCGCTGACGACTGCAGAAGACTTCGTACAAGGCGAACGCGGTCAAGACGCGGTGGTGCTTTTGAACACTGAAATACCGATGCACGCGTTGACGCTTTGGCAGCTCAGTGCGTATCGCGTGTGCGCAGATGGTGGGGCAAACCGAGTGCAGTCGCTGCGAAGCGTGTATGAGAGCGTGGCGCGCAAAGCCAAATACACTGGTCCCGATGCGTTCAAACATCCCGATAGAGTTGTTGGTGACATGGATTCAATATCCCCTAGCGTTCGTGCGATGTATGAATGCGAAGACGGCGTATGCGTATTCGATGACCAAAGCACAGACCAAGAAACTACAGACTTTGTCAAGTGCTTAAGAGCTATTGTCAAGCACGCGCCGCATATCGAACGCGTTTTCGTTCTTGGTGCGCTTAACGGGCGACTCGATCATGTGCTATATAATTTGAAGACGTTGTTTGAGTTTCCGAACTTACAAGTCGTGCTGATTGGCGATGATTCGTCGGCGCGCGCGTTACCTGTAGGAGAGACGGTTATCCGGCGAGATGAGCGCTATGAATCCATCCAGTGCGGGTTGATTCCCCTGCAAGGTGACGCTCATGTAACAACACGTGGACTGCGATGGGACCTGAATAACGACGTTATGTCATTCGGTGCTGGAGGGTTGATTTCAACAAGCAATCAGTTCGCGAGTGATGAAGTCGTCGTCCGCACCGATGCCCCACTTCTGTGGACCACTGAGTTCAGCAGCAAACCACATTCGTCGAGTATGTCGTAGCGCCGCGATTAGACTTAGCAGTTGCATGTAATCAAATTAGTCTCTAGTTTTCGACTCGATGTCAAATTACAACTATATCGTGCTAATTCTTGGGTTCCCTAAAGATGTATATTTTCTATAAAGCTCGCGGATAGCGCAAAACTTTGATCGCTGCGACCACCTCAGATGGGTTTGATTTTCGTATGCAATGTAATCAAAGAAAAAGCAAAGCATTTCAAATCTTGCACGAGATAGTAAAAGTTTCTCAAACCTTCGGGGTCTTTTGAGTTTTGAACATCTAAAAGCGAGCCAATCTTCGTCGTGGCAAAGGACACCTGATCACCACCGTACGTAATCTCTAACTCTTGTCTACCCTCGACGTCGGGTTCTGGCCATTCTTTATCATCCTCCTTCATCACTTCGCTGTCTTTAATAATCTTCGCCAACGCTTTGAGCACATCCTTGGACACGGTCATTTCCTTTCGAATGCACGTATCGTGTCTGTATTGCGAGTTGTTGGCGTATCGCACCGCGCCGTTCGGTTTGAACTCAAACTCTAAGAATTCGTGCCCGAATCTTCCTTTGTGTCCGACGTAGTAGCGCACGTGAAAGTCCTCCATCTCGTCCTCGCGGGTTTCACCCGTGTGCGATTGTGCCGCTCTACACGAGCACCCGTCGTCACACAACAACGTTGTCGTCGTCGTCGTCGTCGTCGTCCGCATTGGTGCGCTCGCGGGACGGCGCCCCGAGCATCGCGGGGGCGATATCGCGGTGAGACGACATGGAGGATGACGTCGATCGGCGCTCGACCGCACTCGCGCCCGGTGCGGTGCGCTGCACGCTCACCGCCGCCGCACTCGACGGGGTGCAACCGTCACTTTTGGTGCACGCGAGTGACGGCACGGAGTACGTATTTGAAGTCCCGGAATCCTACGCACGATGCGCGCTGGAACATAGAACGCGCCCAAGCGCGCGATTGAAGGCGTGCTTCGTGCGCACTACGACGAGCGCATCAATCGGTGGGCTCACGGGGCTGATTTTGAGACTGAGCGCAGACGGGCACGAACGCATCGCCGTTGTCGGACCACGAGGGACGACACGAGAAGTTGATGCCGTACGCCGATGTGCGAGATTTGTGCACCCGAAAGTAGATGCAGTGGAATTGGATGCAAATAGTCATCTCAGACAAGGAGACGGTATTGGCTGTTACGCGGATAAATCGATTACTGTGTGGCCAGTTTTCTCAAGCGAGACAGAGTGCTTGACGTGTGACTGGGAACGACATCGGGTATCGATGATGGCAACGAATGAAAATAGTGAAGACTCCACTGGTGTCGAAAACGATGATGATAGCAGAGGTTCGAGTGATCGAGCGCATGAAGAGGGCAGTGAAAGTGAAGGCTTGCTCAACACAGGAACGAGTGCGACGAGCGATGCTGCGGCAACAGATTTATGCGTTGGATTTGTTTGCGAAATGCGAGGGGCCAATGACAGCATAGGTGCAAGGTTTGCCGTCTTAAATATTGATTCAATTTCGACTCTAGGAAAATTGAACGCACACCCGATGCTAAGTTGCGTGATGAAAGGAAAACACGCATTGGATGCCCTTTTCCATTTTTCGCCCACTGAAATCTTACACAAAACTGAGTATCAATCGTGGGCGAAGGCGATATGCAGCAGAAACTTCGCATGCAGATCTGAATACGATTTAGCTTTCCGTGCCAGCGCACGCGTCACAGTTCGTCTCAATACAGCCGATTTCGAATCCTTTCCAATTCCAAAGTCTTTCTTGGCATACTGTAACGATGCCAGTAACAAGGACATAGGTACGTGTATATACCTTGGGTTATCTTCATCTGTGCATGTGAAACATGGTGACAAGGCCGAAATAGAGCAGCAAAGTGTACAGCAAAGCGATTTAGACATTGAAGCAGTGCTTGAAGAATTAGTAGTAAGCAGACCAGAGCTTGCGGATGCGGCGCATCATTCACTCAACAGTTTGCGGGACGACATCACTCCAAATGAGATTGACGATGATTCTGGAACAAATAAAGACGTCGCGTCTGCATTGAAAGCTAGATTGCTGCAAGGTTTGGGTGCTAACAAGAAGCAAAAATCGCAAGTTGATCCTGAAGTTGTTTTTCTCGGCACTGGTTCAGCTGAGCCAAATAAGTACCGAGGCAGTAGTGGCATCTTAATTGAATTACCTCGACCGTCTTCATCCATGACTAAGACCTGGATGCTTCTGGATTGTGGTGAAGGGTGCACTGGGGCACTTGAGAGATTATTTGGGAGGAATAATATGTTACATATTGTCAAACATTTGAAAATGATTTGGATTTCACACCACCACGCAGACCACATGCTGGGTGTTCGTGGTATACTCGATGTGCACGTGGGCGTGCGACCGAATGAGCCTTTGACTGTCGTCGGTCCATCTATTTTAAAGGAGTGGTTGCAGATGTCCACGGTGGCAAAAGCCGCATATAGATTTGTGCACTCACGCGAACTGTTTGCAGGTCCATTTGGGCGTTTACCACCACCGCCACCATCAACTCAAGTGAACGGAGCATCATCTTCGCAAACTAGCAAATTGAATGGCAATTCACGTGGTGCCGAAGTTGAATTGCTGCGAATCACAGGTTTGAGTAGATTCGAAGCAGTGCCTGTAGAACACTGTCGCGATGCTGCGGCTCTCGTCATGGGATGTTCGACTGGTTGGAGTCTCTCATACTCTGGCGATTGTCGTCCTTCACGTAATTTTGCGCGCGCCGCCAAGGGTTGCAGCGTTATGATTCATGAAGCTACCTTTGATAATAATCTAGAGGACCACGCCATACGCAAACGGCATTCTACGACAGCAGAGGCACTTAAGGTTGCGAACGATGCAAACGTTGAGCATATCATCTTGACTCATTTCAGTCAGAGATATCCCAAGGCTATAAATGTAGATAACGTAGAACTAGAATTAAGCCAAGCGCCTATTATCGCATTTGATGGTATGCGAATCCGCTGGAGTAATTTGAGTGCTTCAGCGAACAAACTGCATCAAGTTGCTGCAGTCCTAGCACCAAACGACAACGCAATTAGCTGAAATATATACCTCACAAATTCTCACGAGACAAACACGCCAGATAAGCTTGCACAAGGATGAGTGTGAACTCTCTTATCACTGTTCTTGCAGATTCTTGCCATGGCGTTGGTTTTGCGGTCAGTAAGGCGCTGATGGCGAAAACGTCAACACTATTGGCGGCTGCAACGCCTTCCAATGATTGTGCACAGCAATTCCGCAACCTTTTTTTTGACGGCGATAGGATAGTGAGGTATGTATCAATCGTATCAATCGTGCGCTCAAGCCATAAGTAACTCAATTGAATATGCAGCGAACAAGTCGATCTTGCCTCCGAAGGTGAGATCGAAAAATTCATCGGCAAAGCTGAGTTCTCATTGGACAGTGCGATTGGATGTGTGCTTGCAAACGTAGGCGCTACACCCAGTCGATGGAAACAGTTTGCTCACAAGCCGTATCCTAAACTTCATGAGACATCTGCAGCTGAATGGCTGCGCTTTGGCAAAGATGTCGCGGGTGTGGGCATTCTTTTAAAAACAACCATTCCGCGAATGCTGAATTCTGGCCCAATAGACGGTCGTAAAGTAATCGCCCTGATGTCTCACTCAGTAGAGCCTCGACATTGTCGGAATGCAGCTGCTTTTATGGCAAGTGACGCTGCACTCGAAGCTCTGGTGTTTCGCCTGAGTTGTGAACTCACAGCCACGTCTGCGCTAGAAGCTGATTTTGTCACTGTGAAAGTCGATACTCCAACGTTCAATTCCAAGCAGCAAACCGATGTTTGGGCGAGTGCTTTGGTCGAACAGCTTTCCAAACTTCGTTATGACGAAAATTTTGCACTCGAATACAACGGCAGAACGATTGACATTCCACATTTTCCGAATCCTAAGTCAATCGATACAGCGTGGTATGGTTCGAACGTCGCGTAAAATTCAGCGAGAAGAACCATGAATGAATGATGTCAAGCCTCTTGTGCTTTGTAATGCTTACGAGCAATAATACTTACAGATAGATACTTCTTACTTACATTTCTATTACTAACAGTAACTTTGCCATTCGAAGATGATGTCAAGCTCGCCTCTAGTAGCATTGCCGACCTTAAATCGAGCTTCCATTGAACCGCCTTGTTCAAGAATCACAGAGATGGGAACTTCAATGTTGCCCATGAAATTAGACTTTTTGCCGACGGGGAACGTGGAATCGACATCAAACAACTCAATAATAACCTTCGAATTTTCATCAGCGGGTGAAAACTCAAACTTTTCATTAAATTCAGGATTGAGATTCTTTTTGTGTACCTTGGAAACGTACTCAACAAATTGTTTCGCCTTTTTGCTCCCGTTTGTTTGCTTACCCGATATCTGATTACCAATAGCTTCTACTGGCATTTTAACTTTGACATATGGATCGGACAAACCGTTCGAGTCCATCACCATTAAGTTGATACCGCGTAAAATAGTTACACTGAGCAAGCCCATCCCTGAAAATAAGTCCTTCGCTGCCGCGCTACCGAACATGATATATTGTGTATCCAACAGTAAGCGCATCGGAGGTTTGGCTTTATTTCCTTTAACTTGTTCTGGGAAAGTCAGCCACATTTCCTTGCCGTTTGGCTCGTTCACAATCTCAGAGATGGACACGTTATTAACTGCAAGCCTATCGTCCATACCAAATGGATCATTATCGCTGTCATAAACGGAAACCTTGAGAGTTCTCAAAACAGCGTCATCAACAGGGATGTAGAATGTCTCGTCCCATGTTGGATCCTCATCGTTCTGCTTAACCGTCGTTTTCACTAAGACCCCGGACTTTTTCACTTGCAAGGTGATGTACGGGTCAGTCTTTGAGAATGTATCGGTGCGTGGGATATTTTCAGCCTTGATGACTGTCACCTTCAGCACGCCTGTATTGTGCAACTGGAGAATATTCGAGTCGTACCACTTGAACGGTTTGATTTCACCATCTGGCATAACGATCGGGTCGAAATTGAAGCTCAATGGCACAACAATTCTCTCTGGTTGAATCAGCATGTCTCCAATGACGTCTGCCAAGAACTCTTCAAGCCATTTATCAAACACGCTATACAGCATATCTAGACCACTCGGGAGTTCTGCATTGAATTCTATCACTGGTCTTTCAGTTAGAGAAATCACGAGGCCACCTAATGGACTAGGCAATGGCACCAATGGATTAATTGAGATTCTCAACTTTGCGTAGATTTCAAGGTCCTTCACAGCAATATTAATATCGGCACCAATGTGAGTTTTGGCTGCAAGAACGATCTCTGACTTACCCGCCCAGGCAAAATCGATATCGAGACTGACGCCCATATCATCAGCTTTCTTACCGACATAGGTGACACTGCGAAACACAAACGGACTTTCACCAAAATCAAGCTCCTTGAAGGTGAGTCGCTTCAAAATTGAAGGTCTACTCGCTTCCATCAAAGGCTCGAGCGATTCACGCAAAACTTCGCTGACAGCCTTGTTGTAAAATGACCAAACTCTGCGCAGAAAAGCGTTCAGCCACTCACAAAGCTCATCGGGACGATATCTAGCCCATATGGGTGCGGCGTTCAAGTACTGCATTTCATTCGTGCGCACTGCGGGTAAACCCATCAAGTCAGTCATGGATTTTGAGCACTTTTCAATCTCCAAAAACGCTGCTAATACTGCGCCATATTCTTCTCTGCGTTTGAGATTCGCTTCGTGCCGGCCGACTAACCATGCGCCACCAAGTGCAGCCATCAAGAATGAAAATACCCCGCGGTTCCCATTCAACCATGCAATACTATAAATTGCCATCATCTGCCACGAAAAGCATAGCATCCCGAGGGCGAAACATACAACGACTGAATTTAACAATGTTGCTCGCCAAAAGAAACGCTTTAATTGTGAAGAAAACGCGTAAATCGAGTACAAACTCAACATATTGCACGCCAAGATCAAGCTCATACAAATCCATTTAAAGGCAAGCTTTTCGACTTTTAGACGGTGTAAGAAGAGTGTGTTTGGCAAGATGGACATGATGACAATTCCAGCCACGCCAAGTTTACCCGCATGCAACCCCAAAGTCTTCGCCGACTTGCCAAGAAAACCTGGCATGGGACCGTTGAAGATTGGACCAGTGCCAGGGACATACGTTGAGAAATCAGCCTTCGAAAGTACGCGGCGTTCAGCATCTGAGTGATCTCCCTTCATATGCCCACCAATTGTGTACTCTTTAGGACCTCGAACTTTATCTTCGCGTTTTACATCCGGTGGAGCCAACCAATCTGGACCATCTACGGTTGGTAACGTGTTCGGTTCGAGTACTGGTTCATCCTTATACCGCTTTAAGTTGTCACTCAGCACAACTTCCTCCTTCACAGAGGGCGGCTCAGGTGCTCTATCTTGATACAAGTTGGCGAGCGAATTCCTTCTCGACAGCGTCGTGCTGCTCTCGAAACCTCGAGAACCCATGGACATGTTGCGCTCGTGTTGTAATCTTTGCGCCTTTAACGTCAACCTGAAATTGGGATCATTCAAATTCACGCACTCAACATCGTCTTCCAAACTATCATCTTCATCTATGGTGGTGTTGCCAGCATCATCATCTAACGCATGATCTTTCAATGACCTCTTCCCCTTCTTCTTTGTTGGCTTCTTTGGCTTCGCATCAACAGTCGCCGTTGTTGACAAACCAACTTGCCCGGCTTTTTTGTTTTCGCCGCCTCCACCCTCGTCCATACTCCTATTTGCAAATTTGCTGACATCACCCGAAGCATCTTTATGAGTCAACGATTGGTTCTTGGAAGAAGTCAAGTCGGTCGAACTCTCTAGTCTTCGACCATCCGATGTTTTGCGCAAGCGAAACTTTACCCCCTCGGCCTCGGGTGCAACGTCGGTTGTCTTGCTCGCACACGCCCCCATGTTGACAGTGACCGCGTCAACGTTGTTTTCTAGCGAGCTACAACGAGTATTGCGTGTTGCAAGCGGAACGCAACTAATGCACGGCACGCGGACGAGTGAAGTTCCACGCGATCACTCAATTGAATAATCCTGAAAAGTAACCACCAAACCCACACACAGATGCCTGAGTGGTGGTAAAGTGGATGCGTGAACCTATAGTGATGGTGGTAGTTTATAGCGAACGGCAAATCACCAAGAACGATTGCGATTGTACCGTGTTGCATCATCGAGGCTAGTTGGATGAATGATAACAAGAGCTACTGAACTAGACGAAAGTCGTTTCACATTTTCACGAGACGCTTGAGCGCTGGAAACCAGTACGAGACTTCATCCCAGTGATTTTGAGAGAGATAGAGCAATGCAGAGTTCACCGATGAAACATCCCCTGAAGATAAATGATTTACCAGCGCTGACAATACGTCAACGACCGGCGATGTGATTGTGTTTTCATTGTCTGAGTCTGAGTCTATGGCGCCCGTGTTGTTCAAGAAGACAAACATACCACCGATTTTATTTGATATACCTTCGAGCTCTTTCGAGCGCATAGCGGGAGCATTCTGCATCGCCTGCTGATACTTCTTTTTCAAAATATCGACAATAAGACGATGATGTTGCGCTACTCTTGAGGTATCAGCGTTTTCAATGGTTGCCGAAGCTGGAGGCTTGGGCCAGCCGGGTGCGGGCCCAACCCACGCTCCACCACTACAATAACGTTCTCTTCCGCGCAACGATGTCGCTGACACAACACTAGGGCTAAGCATAGATGGCACGTTGGACTCAGCCACTATTTGCTGCTGAGGTACTGCAGACGTACTCGTAGGAACCATCAATACTGGAGGCGCGAAACTGGGCGTGGGAAGTGGTGACGTGGCTGTTCCACCAGGATACGATGAAGGCGCACCATATTGATCCACTGCTAAATTAGACACAGCTGGCCCAGACCCCGAAACATTCGACGGATTAAACATCGTCACCGGTGGCGTCGAGCCGGTAGATACGGGGCTCGATGTCAACGGCGACACGAAACCATAAGGAGTCCCTACAGGTGATGCGACCTCGCCCGCTCGCGGTTTCTGTTCTACATTCCAGTTCGATGGCGCCGTCGTTGGAGGTGCGCCAGGAACAAACCCACCTTGTGCACCCAGTGAACTCAGCGGCGGCTGACTGCTGAACCCCATGGCGTGCTTGCAACGCTGCTTAGCTTGCCACCACAGGCAGTACGGGCAACACACAAATCGTCACGCGCGCGTCGCACGAGAGCAAAATTCGGCGCGCGGTATGCTAGGCGTAGTATCTGCTACAGCCGTTGCAGGCTGAGAGCTTCGAGCGCGGCGACGCGCGCACGACGTACTCTGTCGGGCCGGTTGCTCTGATCGGGTTCAAATACAACCAAAGAACAAGATGCACGGCGTGTGCAGAAATCGGATTACCAAGCCCTTATTCTGACGAGCACGCATGCGTCAAATTTAAGAAATATCTAAGTCAATCTATAATACATTTCTATCATCTCTATCGTTCTATTTACGACATCCACTGACTGACTAACAAATATGCGCTTCAACAGACAAACGAAAACACCATATCGACTTCTCCATGAACCAAACGAAGTTGACGAGACTTAACGAAGGTCAGAGAACATTTGATTGCCACTGTACTGTCTTTGCCAAATTCATGACTATGCAACGGAGCTTCAGATGGAACACATGGCATGTAATGCGATGTTCCAAGTGACAATGCGCCGCGAGTAAACGTATGACGCCAAGATGTTGTCAAATCCCAAACATACACGAACGACAATTTATCCAAGTAGGCCGCAATCTGATTGCCATCGGCATCAAAGGAAACTGCTTTGACAGATAGTTCACCTGCATCTGTAACACTATCACTTGAACCAATAGACACGTGTTTCACTTTATCAACCAAGACGTTTGGACTGTGTTTGACACTTTTTTCTGGCGAAACAATATAACTCAGTGGGTTTGACCAGTCACTCGCATTTTCATCTACCGATTTGTCCATTGAATCATTGTGTCTATCTTCGAGTGTGCGCCACTTTGTGGCTGTTTGTAGGTCGTATATAATCATTAATGTTCCTCCTTTCACCGCACCGTGCATGGCTGCCGCAAAGCGTTGCGTTTCACGATGGAATGCCATCGAAGATGATTTACCAAGCTCAGTGAGAAGAGCGTACGCTCCTTGAAGACAACATTTACGTAGCGAAGAATTTGCTGGGTTCAGTGCCAAGATGACCGTCTCCATGAGAAATGCAGCATGAAGTTGCAGGATGGCAACATCTGTTTGTGCTACACGAATCAAAGCCATAAATGCAAGCATATGAGCTGGATGCTCGGGATTTAGCGTGCGAAGACGACTGTTCATGTGCGTGAAGAAATATGGTGGACTGGCTTTGGCAAAAGCGGAAAGCAAGTCGCTTAAAGCCTCTCTATAAATCATAGACTCCGTTGGATTCATCGACTTTTCTGCAATAGTAGAGCTCAACTTGAAAACATCCTCAAGCGCTTTGTTTGGATCTGGTAGATAACGCCACCAATTCATCGCATGCATACCTTCTGTGAGCAGTGATGCAGACGTGAAAACAATATTCTTCTCAGAAGATTGCAAGCATTCTAGCAGAATACGTGGAATTTCAGCGTTCCAGCTCGGATCCATCGTTGAGTCGGGTATGACACATGCTGTGCTCGCAATAATCAATCCCAACAAGCCAGTAGACGAATTATGATTTGTATGGTTTGAGACAACGCGATCCAATGTCTTGAAATATTCTGAGCTCAACAGGTTGTGAGGAACCGGAAAATGCAAAGCCTTTGGCAAAGCGTGTTCTAGACTTTTGCGTAGAAGTTGTTTGGATGCCTCCCGAACACACTCAATGCTATCCATTCGATGCTGCGCGTAAAACGCCAGGTCCGCATCGTCACCAACTGACTCAACATGCGCAGCTAGAGCAGAATAAGGCGCGAGATTCAAACCCTCGCAAACTTGAACGATACGCACAATCATTGACATGATAATAAGTCGAAGCTCGCGCGTTGTTGAGATAGCTAATGCACTGTTGACACCTGGTAGGTCAAAAGTGACCGAGCCTCTCGCACCTGTGGCTGCAATTTTCGCAATAAGTGATTTACGTGGCAGTAGTTTGCAGAAGATACTATCATCGAGCTCTGAAGACGGATATAGCATACCAAGTACAAAATGTAGTGCGCGCTCCTCCTCGTCGTTGAAAAATCCAGAAATTGGCAGGTTTTCTGCCCTGATTGAACTCATATTAGCTCCGCGTCGTTTAACTCCATGAGATGGGAGTCCACTTTTAGTTGGCTCGAGCAATGCGCTGACATTCGCAGTGACAGCAAGTATACTTGGTTGCATGCAGCGCCACGCGATTGGCCTCAAGCGTTTCCGTGCACTCTGCCACGTGCGCTGCACGAGCCCGGCAGAGTCATGAAGCGTGGTGTAAAAGCTACCTTCACGAAGATAGTTATTCATAGCCGCTGCAGCTGCTCCCGTTAAATGTCGCTCAAGTGCTCCAGTCAAAATATCCCAGACGTGTAAACTGTTGTCCTTGCTGAGCACCGCAAGCACGCCTCTGGGTGCGTTCCAAACTATTTCTTTCACAGATAGACCGTTACCTGGCATAATAAAATTAACTACCCAAGTATTTGCAGATACTAATCCCAACACACCATCATCACCAATCGTTATAAATATGTCGTTCCAGTTTCCGTTTCTTGCGCTTGTTGGCGCGGGAAGAATCAAACGAACGGGACCTTGATGATGCCTCAAGATGGCTACATTTGCAGCAGTTTTATAGTCCCAAGCTCGAACTGTTCCATCCTTACCACCGGATATCAAGAAGTTCTGACCTTTATCACTCACCCAATCTAATATAGAAAGGACAGCGCCTTGATGACCACAAAACTTGACAACTTGTCCATCACTTCCACTCAATGGCTTTGATTTAATTGTACCATTAGAGTACCCAAAAATAGATAACTCTGGTGCATACTGCCCACCTTTCGCTAGCACACATGATGTCACGGCTACATTTGGCTCTGCATCCCATCTATCCGACAGCGAATATGTAACGCCCTTAAATGTAACCGTACAGTTTGCCTCATCACCGCGTACGTCAACGCATGCCATTTCACTATCTATCGTGTATTCAAAAGAATCGAGAGAATCAATATCTTTATCGCTTTGAATGATAGGCTTGGCAATATTACTCCACCCGGTCAAATCGAATGCATCGGGTTCAGGAGTTGCAACGTCTGCGCCGTATCCCGCTGCAAGTGCCCCAGTGTCAGTCCAAGTGTAAGCGTTCCCTCTCACATCAAACGCGCAGATGTCGCCATTTTTCTCAAACTTGATTTTTGAAATATCCGAAAATTCACGAGGTGCATCCAAAACCAGCACTCGTTCGCTCAATGGATCACACACATGGACTTGACTACACGCGTGCGGCCCGCTCGCGCGCGCTCCTAGCGCGATAACCAACTCCTCATTCATCTCTACAATCTCTACCGTCGTGATGTTTCGAGGTATCTTACGCATGTGTAAGCAATGCCCAACGCTGTGCTCCCAAGCACACATCACGCTCGAAGAATCCACGCTCACGACGAGTGCTCCTTTAGACACCAGCGCTATAATCTCGCTCTCGTGCGCCGTGCAATAATTCACCGCCCCGAGCGTCGCCATAGACGATGAATTTCGCGCCTGCGATGCCAGCGCATCTCCAAGTCTCCATCGTATTATTCCTCCATCCCTCGCCCCGGTCCATACCCAAATCGACGACGACGACGACGACGACGACGTCGTCGTCATCGACGCGTCTCGAGCTCCTCTAACAGACGCGCGCCAATCCTCGTCCTCCACGGTCGTCGTCGTCGTCGTCGTCGAACGCCGCATGCGACTTTGCGCATCGTCGACGACGACAGCGACGCGAGTGACGACGTGTGTGGGTGGTGCGTCGTCGTCCCATATCGCGCACACCACGCGTTCGCGCACCATCGTCACCGAGTGCGGTGGACGCCTGCGTGCGGGAGGACGGAACCTGCACCAGCAGCTGAGCAGCTGAGCAGTGCGCTGGGGCGCTGGGGCGCGCCAGTCGACGACGCCGAGGACGAACGACGCGGCGAGTGCGTGTTGTGGAGCGAAACGAACGATGACGCGCATCATCGCCATCGCCAACATGGCGACGACGACGCGCGGTCGACGCACCTCGCGCAACCTGGCGCCGTCGTCATCGTTCAACGGGTCGCGTTGCGTGCACTGGCACCGCACGACGGTGACGTTAGCGGCGAAGAAACCACTCAGCGCGCGACGGGCGACGCGAACACAAGTAGGAACCACTCGCGGGCTCGTATCCATAGATCTTGGCCCAGCGGCGGTGTTAGGGACGTCGTTAATGTTGAGCGCAATTGCGCTGTACCAAGTACGCGCGTCGCGACCCGAGGTGTCGCGAGATAAAGATGTATTCTTTAGCTCGATAGGTTTGTTGTGCGGGGGAATTTTAGTGTTTCAAGGGTGGAGACTTGACCCGTTGATGTTGTTTGGTGAGCTACTCACCGCCGCGACCGCGGTAGCATTTGCCACGGAGACTATTTCCTTGCGTCAAGAATTGCTCAACGTAGACGACGAAGACATACGACGTCCGAGCAGACGGCGACGAAATACGCGAGGACGAGCTCGGTCGCTACCACCAGTAGTAGACTCGCGATTGGAGTATGGAACTACGCGACGGGCGTCGTCTTGGGAACAAGGTGATGATTCTTCTGTGAACGTCTCGTCGCGAGGTTCTTTCAGGACTGCCGCGCGCGACGTCGAATACGACGCCTATGGCTCGTATGCTGACATTGACGTCGACATAAATGACGATGTAGACTTAGAGAGTGATGATTATGACGACCAGAGCGCGTTTCGTGATGGATTTCGCACAACATTGGGCGACGCAAGCGACGGAGACGACGGCGCCCCCTCGCCTCGTTCGTCCTCGTCCTCGTCAAAGAAATGGGAAAACGATGACTGGGATTTCGTCTAGACATTTGTCGCGCGTACACGAGACATCGTCATGTGTTCTCGCGCAACCACGTGTTTCATTTCATGTAATTTGTACTTGTTTGCATAGTCCTCAGTCAACGCTCGCGCGTGCGCGCGCGCCGCCGCGCGCGGCGTGTAACCCTAGCTTTGCCTATTGTCGCAAATTTTCGCCGATGAATCACGCCCGACGACCATGTCATCTCCCGTCGTCCAAAGAAAGATCTCTCCCGTGCCTGATCACGATTGGTCAACGGAGTGCCTCCATCTCTCCTCCCGTGGGTGGGACCACCCAGTCTCCAGTCATCCAGTCATCCAGTCATCCAGTCATCCAGTCATCATCTGATCTCCAACGACTTCACACCCCCGCCCGGGCCATTCGCGTGGTGGCCGTGGACACGCGATGAGCGCCCCGTCGACGTCCGCGGCGGACGTCGTGAGCGGGCTCGCGGCGTTCCCAGCGGGACTGCGCGTGCTCGTCGTGGATGACGATTTATTATGCCTCAAAGTCGTGGAGAAAATGTTAAAAACGTGTGGATACGCAGGTACGTGCGCGGAGAGGGATGGCGCGGGCGACCCGAGCGGCGAGGGACGATCGTCGTGTGTGACGACCGAGGACGCGACGAGGACGACGAACGGGCGCGATCGGATGCGCGCGTGTGATGGTGATATTTTTTATGCGCGTGATCATCGCACGAATGCGCGACATTCATCGTCGCCCGACGCGTCGCGGGCGCGGGCGCGGGACAACCCCGAATGTCCCTATCCATCGGACGGATGGATTGGGGACGTGACCCGTCGCGTGCGCGCGGCGTGCGCGAGCGATGCGCCCGTACGAATGCGCGAGTACTGACGATGTGTTTTTCCTTCATTCGTTTTCAGTCACCGCGTGTTCGAATTCGCAAACCGCGTTGAAGACGTTGCGCGCTAAAAAGGAAGACTTTGACATCGTCCTGAGCGACGTGCACATGCCCGACATGGATGGGTTCAAGTTGCTCGAGCTGATTCAGTTTGAACTCGATTTACCCGTGTTGATGATGAGTGCCAATAGCGATTCGAGCGTAGTTTTGAGAGGAATTATTCACGGAGCAGTGGATTATTTACTCAAGCCAGTGCGCATCGAAGAGCTGCGAAACATTTGGCAACACGTCGTGCGTCGCATCGGCTCTGCAAAGAACTCGGATGACACGCCGCCGTCGCCAAGTAAACGCGCAAAAACACCGTCGACTATGAGCGCTAAGAGTGAAGAAAGTGACCGAAACACTGAGAGTGGAGGTGCGAGCAAATCGCGCAAGAAGCCGGCGTCGAAAAAAGTTATCGGAAAGGCGGCAAAGGCGGAGGCAGAGAAGAAGGAGAAGGAGAACGTCGACTCGGGATCAACCAAGAAACCGCGCGTGGTTTGGAGCGCCGAACTTCACGCGCAGTTCGTCACCGCCGTCAATCAGCTCGGCATTGATAAGGCTGTTCCTAAGCGTATTCTTGATTTGATGGGTGTTCAAGGGTTGACTCGCGAAAATGTCGCCAGTCACTTGCAAAAGTACAGACTCTACCTCAAGCGTCTGCAGGGAAATAGTGGATCGGCCGCTGGCGGCCCCGGCTTTATGAACGTCCCATCGAGCACGTCGCTACCACAAAACCGCGTCAATAACTTATCTTTCGCCAATGGCAACGGTGCGAAAGCCGATGATGACTGGAATGACAATATGTTCCGCACCGCTGACTTGACGCTCCCGATGAGCGCCACAGACTTTCTCGCGAGCGACGACTTTGGTGACACGCCTGACTCGGCGTTTGATCCCGCATTATTATCACCGCTCAGCATAGATAAAGTCAAATCAGACGCAAATTCACTTCTCGAAGTTGAAGCTTCGGAACAAATGTTGAATTACTTCTTGCAAGATTAAGAAGTTGTTGGACGACGTCTCGAGTTTTGACTACGTCACAAGTGTCACATAGTAGAAACGAGTCTCACGCGATGACTCGCAGTTGTTCGGAAGATTTTAGTAGCCTTAGTTCATCGATCAGAAACAGCATATTAATTAATCACAGTAAGTTTACTATCACGATAGAGTTCTTTTCTCTCAAATAAATGCGTGCAGTGTGCCATTCCCGTTGTGCGCCACCGTCTCGCTCGTGTCTGTCCGCGCGCCTCGCGTCAGCCTTTGTCCCCCTGATAAAGGTGATGCACGTGCTCCACACGTCGTCGTGCCACACGCGCGCTTACGCGTGGTGATGAAAACCGCCGTGCGACGAATGTGTGTCATATCTAGTGATATCATCATGCCTTCGTTCGCATCAATGCCGTCAACGTCGTGCACGCGTCGACTGCTACACTCGCACGCCCGCGGCGTGTCGTTACGAAAGATTACTTCAGCGCCAATTGTGCGAACACGTGTGACGCATACCACGAGTGCAAGCGCGTCTGCGGGGTATACACACGTGTTTACGGCGTATAAAATTAAGTCGTCATCCACGACGGAGTTGCCTTCATTGACCGTGACACCCTTGCGCTTATCGGACGACCGCGGGAAGCCGTGCGTGCAAGCGCTGTGGAGCGCGATTCGGTTACTACGCGAAGGACAACCAATCATGGATACGACTAGTAAAGATAGCGATGAGAAAACAACCAGCCCATTTGAGGCATTTAATGGTCAAGGAGTTGAACTCTTCGCCCAGGCTGGTGTACGAGATGTTGGAGAAGTCCTACGTTTTGGCGTGCCCAAGCTCTCTGGACGCGAACTCGCGGTTAAGGCGCTTGGATACAAAGCAACTGGCGAGGTCATGGCAGGTGAGCCTTTTGAACTCAAACCTGAAAGTGCGGAAGGAAGAACCGCTTATGAAGAAATATTACGCGAAGCGCTTTACGTGCACGCGTTAAACGCGGTAGGGGAATTGTTTGATGTGTCTCGTGTCGGCCGAAGCGGCATTTTGCTCACAGCCAAGCTCGTCAGTGGATCGTGGGCATGCACACCAGTGAGCGATGCTATAGCAGTTTTGGATCAGTACGCCCTAAACATCGAGGTAAATGACAATTATGCACAGCTTGCGTGCACGCTGAGCCATGAGTTAAGATCACCTTTGACGGTGAGACAAATTTTAGACGATCCATCTTTGATGGATTTACCGGAGGGCGCTGAAGTCGTCGCCCTCGGTGGCCCTCATCTCCAAGGTCGGCTATCTTACGCAAAGAGCAATTGGAAAATTGGTGAACCACGAGAAGAATTAAAAGGTGAAAGTTTGGTCGAATATCACCGCAAACGGTATCCTGCACGCGTTAAATTATTGGAGAATGCACGAAACGATGATCAAGCTGTGCTGTTGGTACAGCCCGGACGATCGCCGAGCGCATATCCCGCCGAGCTCTTATCTCCAGTGATTAGGATGGCAATTTTAGACGCTCAAACGCGAGACGCAGTGGCTCAGTTGTGTGCAGGTTCTCCTATGGACTTACAGCGCCGAGTAACTACCGTGAGATCGTTGCTTGGTCAACCGTTTGCGCCTCGCTTTGACGTCGAGGAAAAAATGATGCGCCTCGCTCCTCCGCCTTCAAAGTTGGCGTCTTTTGATGATAACGTGAGAATCGGTGATTTGATTGAAGGACCGGCGGTGATGACAAATGAAAGTACTAAAATCAAAGTTCCACCAGTGACGTTGTTTTTGGGTTCATCGTTAAAAGATTTGGAGCATGATGACGACGGTTCGCAGTACGCAGAGCGTCTGACGGCGGTGGCGGAGAAAACCATGCGCTCATGGAATAGAGCGAGCGATCAGGACATATCACGCATCAAGGACGATATAAGTGGTGCTAAAATCGTGTGGTTTGATGATACTTCGTTGCAAAGCATTGAATCTTCTCTTGGAGGCGAGTTTCGCAAGCAACTACCAGGCTCAACTATACTCGTTTCTACGACATCCGCTGCTGGGCGACAAGTCGTCGAAGCTGGTACACGAAGAGCGAGCTCTACGATAAACTCGCGCGTTAGAATAGGCATAGATGACAATAGTACGGCGAAGGGGGGAGTGCGCAGTCGATTGTGTTCTGCTCTGGTCACGCGTAGAGGCGGACAAGCGACATTGTTTCGACAACCAATCGCCCCCGAAGGCATGCTCTTTGTCGGTGCGGGAACAAAGGCTGGCATGCCAGTCGTCGACCGATTTGGAAAGGTACTTCACCGACAATATGGGGCACCTTATGGATCCACCGTGACAGATGCCGTGCGTAATTCAATCGAAATGTTCAGTGAAATTGCACAGCACCTGGTGATTCATCACGCCGGTGAAAGTGATGAAAGTGATGTCGCGGCGGCGAGCGAAATGGCGCGTACCAAGGGAGTGACGCTCGACGTCATCGACATCATTGAAAGCGATTGCGGTCGCGTCATCGGTTGGCGTAAAGACCTCGGTGTGACGCAACCCGAGCATGGCTTTTGGTCTACCATAGGTGGTGATGATTCCGATGACGCAATCATGGTCACCACAGATATTGAATCAAATTTCACTCGGGGCGTCGCGCGACCGCTTCGCGTCAAGCGTCGCGCGCGCAGTCGCGACGCGGCGATTGATTTAGCCACTGTGGTGAATCACATTGCGTCCCTCGCCACTGTGGTTGATGACGGTGCTCCTGATCATCGTTTAGGAAAGTTTCGATCACCAATCACGTTGAGGTCGCAAGACACCCTAGCTTTAGAAGTCATCCTGTTGTAAAAAACGTGTCGTGTGACACTAATAAGTTCAAAAGCAACCGACGCCGTCACCTCACATCATGTCGCACGTGCCGAATAAGATTCGGCTTAGGCTGACGATCCCAACTGATGAACATGCGAATGACGATGTGATGTCCATGTCCATGTCCGCCGACGATGGCCCCGACGGCGCCGCGGACACAAACATGTTATCCCCGCCATCGTCCACGACGTCGAGTTTCAAGCGCACGCCCGCGAGTGGTGTAGCCACGCCGACGAGCACGAGAAATCACAAGCGTCCTCGAACGTCGAATGATTGGGTCGAAGATGAAGTTCATCCCTCATTAGTTGGACACGGTTTTGGTATCGGTGGTGGTGAAGGTAAACGCGTGATGACTACAGCGCTCGCAGCGCTGAGCGCGCAGCTCAGTGGCGACTCTGGGTCGCTCGGGCACGATGACGGTGGCACGTATCACCGTCGCACAAATATCAGTGGCGATACGCATAATTTAATGATGATGCCTGCATCACCCGCACCGTCGCCGCCGTTCACCACGCTGCGAAGAGCTTTGAGTTCGACCGCTCCGACGATGCAGTTCGAGCTCGAGAACCATCACCACGGGCAAGCGGCGGCAAGCTTCATGTCACCGTCGTCGCCATCCGATCCGTCGCCGCTCATAGATCTGCGCAAGACGGCATTGCTCAGGTCACGTTTTATGAAAGATGACACCACGGTTGGTGGTATGTTACACGGAACACACAGTACCGGTATTAGTATTAGTAGAAAGCCGACGTCCTCGTCAACCGCGCGGCGAGAGGAAGATGTCGAGCACGACTCTAACTGCGACGGCGAAAGAAGACGCACTCCTACTAGCGGAGATGGTAGTAGTGGTGGATAACAAATGCTGTCCATTGTACCAGTTGTAATCATAGATAGAATTAGGAGTAGAGAACTAGTACATCTTTGGGAATAAGACACGACAACTCACGCGGTGGTCGAACATCAAAAAATACCCATAACTTTCGCGCACTCAACGTCTACTGCCAATCCGGAAAGCGATTTCTCGGTTTTATCGAATATCAGATATTAGGACAGGCGACTGTTCGTATAGTACTACGGTGAACGCTATCAGCGACGAAACTGTCGTACTCGTGTATTGCACGCTCTGATAGTCTAGTTGGTTATGGCGCCGCTTTAACACAGCGGAGGGCGGGGGATCGAAACCCTCTTAGGTATGTATTGTAGCGCCGTTAAGATTATCGACGAAGCTTATCGCATTGCGATGAAATTCATCCTGACGAACACGCACTGACTAGGACTCGTTTCCGTTCATTAGAGTATCAATACACAATCGAAAGACTTGTGAATCATCACATTTCCTTTTTTTTGTAAATATAAAATTTATTGTACCAACTGTTGGTACTTGATACCCATTTTAGCATACAAAATACGTAATGTCGACGGACGCGCACCGTCCGAGCGATCGATTTGTCGCGACGCGTACAGGCGTAACGCCGGGCGTAAAAGTTGCTATAGCCTGAGATTTAGCCACGCCCGTAACGCCGTGCGGTGCGAGCGTTTTCGTCTCGTCTCCCATCGGGGGTGTGGGTGTGTGGTGAGAACCCGCGACTGACACGCCACGACACGACGAGTTTGTGAATATTATTACCACGCACAGCGGGTGCGATATGATGGACGTTGCGACACCATCGCGATTCGTCGGAGCCACGGCGCCACCACCGCCGAGCACGCCACCGCCACATCAGTCAACTCCGTGGACAACATCACCGGCGTGTAGCGGCGATGGCCCACGTCGAAGGACGCCACCGAATACATCCGAGATTTGTGAATCACCGCTTTTGCACATTCTAGCTGGGTTGTCCTCGGCGACGACGACGCCAATGAGGACGACGAAGAGAGATGTTGGCGACGGCGACGACGGCGGTTGTCCTTCGCAACCGCGCTCGCTGTCGGGGAAGGTGTTACTCCAGACACTTTTACCGAACCTCAAAGTCGATGAGGACGATGATGATAATTATCGTATTTGTGGGCGACGCGAAACATACGATGATCGAGACAGAGAAGAGGATTCACCCTCGATATCACCACCGCTTACAAAAAGTGGCGAAGACGCGTTGCAGCGCGCGCTCGTAGACATGGAAAGTCGAATAGTCGCACACTTGGACGCATCGGTGGCGAGTTTGTCACAAAAAATGGAAGATTTGCTGCAGCAGGGTTTCGCTAAAATTTTGACGCAGCAGCAGCAGCAGCAGCAGCAGCAGCAGCAGCCTGAATCCACAGAAGACCAAGAGAGAGAACTTTCGTCAACTCCGTCCCGATTAGTACGGGCATCGCCATCCCCAGCCCTCATCAACGCATTCCAGAATCTCTGTAGTGACGATCAGTCTAGTGTGTGACATTGCGCTATGATAATGTATATATATTCAAGTGTATTAATCAAACTCGGGTTCTGCCTCAAATCCACCCGCTCGGACGGCTTCGACAAGCGCAGGAAGCTTTGTCAACCCTTCGACGACACTCGCGCAGTCCACGCTCACTTTGACTATCTTCGTGTCTAAATTTACATCAACCGCCGACACACTCACACCTTCTGCTTTCTTCAAGCACGTCTCCACACTCTCAGCGCATCCGTCGCACATCATGCCATCCACCTTGAGGGAAATCACCACGGGCTCAGAGGACGAGTTCGCGCTCGCGCGAACTCTAACACCCACGCGATCACCTTTCGCAGTCATCTGCGTCCGCTTCGGCTTTAAACTGTGTGGTGACGACGAATAAATACGACAGGTTAGGCCAACGCGCATCGGGCGCAATCCATCGGTCCCAATCGCTGTCAGCGCGTCGTTATCGCCAGGTACGTGTGCGCATGATACGCACCTCCGCACCGCCACCATCGCGTGCGTCGTCACTCTCGCGTGCGTTGTCATCGTCATCATCGTCCTCGTTCTCGTCGTCGCACTCTGTCGCGCACCCCGCCGTCGTTGTCGTTGCAAGTCACAACGACACAACCACCCCACCGCCAGACCGGTGTTTTGTCGGTCCCATGTGACGCTTCGCTTCATACTCGAACGCGACGACGGTGGTGCGAAGCACGCAAGAATCCACAGAAATCACATCAACGAAGCACCCACATGCAGCATTTCATTCTCACTCGTGTACTTTTGATCTTGTTAGCGTCGACCGCGATGGCGTGCGCGCAAGCCGACGCCGACGCCGATGACGCCAACGCTCAGCCTGCGAGACAACGGGGATATTGCTTGAATGTGAAACCCGTGTCACCATTCGATTTGAACTCGTACGTGAGCGCGGAATGGTACGTGCTCGAACAAAAAACAACCTGGTATCAACCTGAACGCGATTTGTTTTGCGTGCGTGCAAACTACACGCTTGTTGACGACGACGAAATTGAAGTTTGGAACACCGCCGTACGGGACGGTGTCAACGGAACGCCGCGTGAAGGCTATATGAAACTTCGTGGTATTGTTGAAGACCCTTCAAATCCCGCGAAACTTCTCGTCGGTCCAAAATTTCTACCAAAACGTCTCTACGGACCTTATTGGGTCGTGGCAACAGATACAACACCCGGCACTCCAGAATTTGAAGCACGGGGATACTCTTGGGCAATCATTAGCGGCGGCCCATTGACGAAGCTTAAATCTGACGGCTCGTGCGAACCATCGGGAGGATTGTGGTTGTTCCATCGAAATCCACTTGCAGACGCAGGTGAAATTCGATCCGCTGCGCGATCTCTCGGAATCGATACATCTGTGCTGAAAAAAGTTCAACAAGAAGGCTGCACGTATCCTTGATGAGTCGATGAGATTTTTCTTCAATCGCTTCATTGATTGATCACAAGATACTACGATCGCAATTGCGACGTACCGCAACTCGTCTAAACGTTTTGTTTTACTTTCTACAAAAGATTCTACCATGCATCTACGAAATATCTTCCACTTGTTCCTAAACGAATCATGTATCGCGCGCTTTCATCGTCGCTCAGTGAACCTTGAGTCTGCACGACGTTACGGAACGCATCATACACTGCTGTTGGCATCTTTTCCGCAGACCCAGCGACATACACCTTTGCGCCTGATTCAAGCAATGCCCATATACGTTTAGATTCATCCTTGATGCAATCTTGTACGTAATATTTTTTATCCTGCATTCTAGAAAACGCAACGACGACACCACCCAAACCGCTCGCACCAGTGAGCGCTAAATCACCTCCTACGGACTCCCACTCATTCTTGTACAAGTAATCGCGATGGGCATCTCGACAACCGAAAACAATCAGCGTCGGTGCCCACGTAGATTTTTCATCGCCCTCTGTAGAACGAGTGACTTCTATTTGTCGCAGTCGCTCTCGAGTAAATGATCGAAATGGAGCAATTCCCGTACCAGGACCAACCAATATTAATGGAACATCTTGTGGCGGCAAAGCGATTGATCCTCTTTCGATCGTATACTGTACTTTATCACCCACGCGTAATGAAGCCAACCATGCTGAGCACAAGCCTTTACGTTGACGTTTCATCGGCGTTGTCCAATCCACCGCAGCGACGGTGATGTGCACAGCACCTGTGCTCGCTGTATCGAACGGTGATGATGATATAGAATAATACCGTGGATTCAAACTTGGCGCAACTTGCAAAAACCATGCCATAGACGGGCTCAAAGATGGGAAATCATCAAAAAACTCAAACACTGTTCTACGCTCACGCTGATTGTACTTGTACAAGTCCACCGCACCCTCCGCCGAAGCAAAATACTGAAGACGCTCTTGTTCGAGTGACGAACCCGCAAAGTGACTCATGACTTCAAAGAAATACCGTCTTGGTGACGCTGAATCAATATCAATTGCGCCTGCGATGAGATATTTCACTTGAACAGACGGCGCCGAGTGTTTCATTTCAGGTGTGGAAGATGGATACACACGTACCCATCCCTCGGGATCCATCCCCAAACGTCCGATGAGCGATAGAAGTCTAGGACAATTAACGTCTACCGCGAGTGGTGTGATTCCCAAAATATCGCCAGCCTCATATGCTAAGTCACAAGCTTCTTGCGGTTTAAATTCCAAATGACGCACCTCTTTCACCGCGTCTTGACTCGTCAAACTCTTATTCTCCACCACAATTCCGTCGTAGACACATCCTCTGCTGCGCTGTTTTAAGTTATAATCTTCTAATGAGAATGACGTTCCTGCATCGCTAGCATCAGCTGCTGCGACCGCCAGTCGTAGCGCTTGCTGCGCTTCAGTGAGGCGTTCAAAACGTGGTCGCTCAGATGTACTGCTTGGAGGTTCAACGGTGTCAACTATGAATCGAGAATCCGGCAGCGGAGCATTTGCAATTTCCTGGTCCGTTGGATCTTTCAAGCCTATAGGCAAAGGGCACGCTTCCCGCATCACCTTCCAAAGGTTACCTAACCACGGGTTCAACGCCGCCTCGTACCCGAGTGGGTGCTGGTCGTCTCCTAAACCAAGCGTTTGAATTGCGTTCGCTCCAAGCCCCTCTAACCGCCGAAAAAGTTTCTTCGCTGTAACATTATATTTCTGATAGCCAGAATCCCCCAATCCAAATACCGCGTAGGAGACGGTAGTCAACGACGTCGCTGCCAAACTCTTTCTCAATAAGAATCTCCAGAAGCTTTTCATATTCCTCGGCTCGTCGCCTTGCCCGGTGGTAGACGTCACGAACACTACTCTCTGTTCGCCAGGTAAAAAGCGAATGTCGTATGCATCCATGGGCATGACGATTGGCGAGAAGTGCCTCGCCTTTGCTTCGCGCACGATGCGTTCAGCGACGTCTTGGGCGTTGCCTGTTTCTGAGCCATACAGCACGAGCACGCGACGAGGAGAAGACATCAGCCTCGGACGACGCGATGCTCTACACCGTCACTATGTGATTCGCGTACGCGAACTCGCACACACCGCTGACGCCCAGAACTAGACGTTTTAGAGTGGCGGTCGTGTGGCCTCGCCTTTCCACGCGCGCTTCATTCTGGCGCGTTTCGGACCGGGCCCAGCGCACCTAACCACACTCGAGCGCACGCCACAACTTGAGTACGCGCGATGTCATACGAGAGTATTATAACACCTGAACGGTTACGTCCGCACGAGGACCTCGTATCAGCGCCTGGCGCATACCCAGCGGTTAAGATTCGTGCCTCGTCTTTAGACAACGTTCCAGCTCGGCCGCTACATCACCAGGCAACGAGTGAGATCGTGCGCGACTTGCTGAAGTACGACGAAATTCCCGGAATTACAAACCTTTCACATGTAGCGCTTCCGCCTGGAGATATTATCGAGCGACACGTGCATCCTACCAAATACGAAGTCTTTATGGTTCTCAGCGGCGGCGGACGCTTTAAAGTCTGGTCCCCAGGCGCCGACGTGAATGACGAACCGCGTGAAGTAATTCACCTAAAGACTGGAGTGAGCGTGAATGTTGGGCCGGAGGAGCCGCACGAGATTGCACCCACTGGAGAGGAAGCGTTGGTGATGCTATACTTCGGAGTAGTCGCCCCGAACTCGCCGAGCTTCGACGTTTGATCTTTGTTTGGTCTTTGCGCTCACCACGTTTGTAAAATTTCTAGCTACTACTGTACACTAATACTAAGTTATATCCTAGCTCAAGTTTTTCCGAATGCGCGCGATATTTTCGAAAGTACACGCCGAACATCGTCGATGGATACCGTCGCAGTGTAGCCAGCTCCAAAAACAAGTGGGTTGCTCTCGAGCGCCGAGAGAGCCTGAATGATGTACTCTTCAACCATAGACCAGATTGGGATACAGAGTTTGCCATGAATGAGATCTTTCATCATGGTCTTTGAAACCGCTTCGGAAATCTTCTCAAAGCCTCGGACATTCGGTACGGCGAGTTTGTATGACTTGAGCAACTGCACCTGCCAGTTTGTCACGCGCGCGCCGCTTGGGTCTGTAAGTCTTGTGTACACATCCGCGAAGAAGCTGCCGAAATGCTTTTCGCAAATGACAGAAACGTAATCTGCACTCACTTTTGCCATATTCTGCTTGATGTGCAAACTTATAGCCGCCAGAGGCTCATCCTGCCCATCACCAAACGAGAAGTGACACGCAAGAGAAAAGTATCCCTGTAAACGCACGCGGTCGTTCCTGGAGCAAGAGTTACATTCAACCCTCAACAACACGGAAATACATGAAAGCTTACCTTTTTGACGCTGCGGCCGCGAGTTTTTCAATATGCTTAAATGCGGCTTCACACAATGCTTCAAGACATGACTCCAGCGAGATTCTCAGCTCCGTGCGTTGTGCTTGACGTAGATGTTGAGAAAAATTAATTATTCGCCGAGTTTCATCAAGTTCATGCATAGGAAAATTGTATTCTCCTTGCGAATTCCCGGTTGCAAACTTCGCAGATGAACTCTTATTCAGTTGCTGAATTAATTCGCCAACGAAGCGGGATAGCTGTCCATTGATTGTAACCTACGAAATAATTAAAAGTAATTAATCAACTTGCCACAAAAGTTAAATCTTAAGCGCGTACCTGTGCCTTGTGTAAGAGCTCAAAGAGCACGGCACTGGTAGCAGCACCAAGATCACGTAAACAGAAATCTATAAGAACGAAAAGCGGTAACGACAAGGCTCCGTCCCTGCGACATGCAGTAACAATAGAACTGAGGAGAGTTTCCTCTACACCGGTAATTAATTCTCTGGTATACAATTCCCGCATTTCCGATGCGAAATTGAAAATTCTCGTCACATAATCAGCTTCGATATCAATCATGACACTTGTACTTTGCATCATACGCGTTAAATCAGTGGCACCAACCTGCATATGGAATTATTAATTAATTACCCCGAATTCAAACAAATTTGAGAGATTACTCACATCAACCCCATCGGGTGACAGCATACGTTCAGTAACGGCTTTCATAGCGATCACCACGTCGTGCTGCACTACTTTAGCCCAGCAAATGCAATATTGGTGGGCAAAATGACTCATAGCAGATACATTTAATTCTCCAAGCAGTCGAAATAATTCCTCGAATTTATTTAATTCACTGCGATTCGTGGACGTTATTGAGAAATGCTTTTTGATACATCGCACATGTGATCGACATACCTATGGGGTGGGTTCCGTGATGTTTTCCCACCTTTTCTTGCTTCAAGAATCGTGCGTGCACTCCATTCCTAAATAATTGTCAATTAATTTCGCCGACTTTCCCTGTTTCTCTTTTGAGCGCCCGTACCTCCGTAATTGAATAGAAGCTCTCGAATACTCTGGCCAATAAACGTTGTATGAGGTTATTTACGTTCTCATGGGCCTCTCGCGTGGCGAGCATGCCACTAGTGCTGCGAGGTAATTCATGCCTGCACGAGTAAACTGTGATGTGAGTAAACGCTAAAACGTCAACACCTCAAGGTTGAACTCACCTTAGCTTATTCTGAAATGTCAGTAACTCTTTAGCCGCGACGCAGACGGCAAGCATTCCTTCTTCATCATCTATCTGGCTGTGTTCGAGCACGTCTACGGCGTTGATCGGCAATGTCAACTGTTGAAGTAAAGAGCGCACGGCGACCACCAAGCGTCCCTTGTTGGTTGCCGTCGCCTCAATCTCATCACTTCTATTCTTGATGATTTCAATATTCCCACGCATGTTCATGAGCTTCGTCTCGAACACTGTCGACCACGCGTTGACGTCTTCTAACGACCGTTCGACCTCGGATACGTACTCTGACAACGACGCCATCGTGCTACCAGTATTCTCTAA